>MDSW01046195.1_pt1 | contig 36251 bp, 29 predicted proteins | sample 811171 | NCBI WGS metagenome assembly MDSW01 (sample SAMN05326641, study PRJNA326480) | marine metagenome | isolation source: seawater | place: Atlantic Ocean: North West | collected 2012 | reverse complement strand
TCTAATCCAACTAGATAGAGAAATATGCCACCTCTTCCAAAAATCCCTAGGTGATGATGAGGAGTAAGGAAAATTAAAATTTTCAGGAAATTTTATCCCAACGAGTCGAGCACACCCTAAAGCTATGTGTGAATAAGCGCCAAAATCAAAATAAATCTGAAAACCAAACAAAAAAGCGAGAGTCCAAACATCAAATGCGCTTAATAAGCTGACATCTGCAGAAAAACCAACATCAACCAAAGGTGCTATATTATCAGCAAGAACAACCTTTAAGAAAAGGCCAAAAATAATTCTTCTAAGACCTATTCTTATATCTTCAATATCTAAACTTCTTTTTTCATTTAACTGTGGAATGACCTCTTTTGCTCTAAGAATTGGGCCTGCAACAAGTTGTGGGAAAAATGTTACATATGTAGCAAAAAGTGCAAATTCTTTTTCTGGTTTTATGAATCCTCTGTAAACATCCACTGTGTAACTAATAGTCTGAAATGTATAAAAACTAATTCCTAAAGGAAGAATGATGTTATAGAGAATCGGTGATACGCCATATTCAAGTCCTATCAGACTTAAAAGTCCTGTGAGGTTTGTTGTGAAAAAAAGTAGGTACTTGAATATAAAGAGGAAAGAAAGATTGATTGAGACACTTAGAATGAGATATCTTTTTTTGATGGCTTCGTTCATGGCTTGATGAATCTTAATGGCTAAGAAATAATCAACACAAACTGATGTAAGCATAAGAAATATAAATTCAATCTTCCAAAAACCATAAAATATTAAACTGGCAATAAAGAAGAGATAAAGCCTGGCAGTTCTATTAAGTAACCAACTTGATGCTACTACAATGAGCAAAAAACATAGAAATGTGACAGAATTAAATACCATTATTTGTCTTCATCCATCTCATCCTCTAAGAATTCAAAAATTGTTTCTGCAAGGATAATATGTCCGCCCTCCTGAAAATGCATGAAATCTAATTCTGGCTCGCCATCCACAGTAGTTGAATCTTTAAGACCCCAATGCTCAGGAGGAATTAGATTCTCATAATTTTTAAGATAGAATCCTTCTTTCTGAGACAAATTCTCTATTTTGTTTTTGAATTCTAGATATTCTGATTCTAAATATGGAATTTCAACATCATTTCTAATTGGAGCTATATAGAGAAATAAATTAATATCCTTCTGATTAGTAATCCTGACAATCTCTTCTAGAGCTGACCAGTTATTATTAAAACGAGGCTTTATCATTTTCCTTTTCGTTGTTGGATCAATACCAAACATTTTATTTCTTGTCTTATAAAGTGAATTAAATACAACTCCTCTCATATAAGGTCTTCTTGACCATAAATCAAAATTTGTTTCTAGATACTGATTTAGAGACCTCTCAGTTTGATCTTGTAAACTGTCTGCGAGGCCGCCAAAATCATCCTCAATATCCAATACCATTGTCTGATCTTGTATGATTTTTCTACCTATTTCAGATAGATAAAGCGTTTCTTCTATATCCTCAATAGAAATGCTTTTTGCAATATCATACCTAACGCCTTCTTCTCTGAAGTCATCAAAAACAAGGCCCAAGATTAATGTTTCGATTTCTTTATCTAGAATTACTCTTTTTAAAATAACAAGGTGCTCCTGAAGATTTGCACTTGGATGAGAAATGGTTAATAAATCTCTCTCTTTTGCAATGAGTTTTTCATGTAATATTTGTGACGCAAGCCTTTGGCCATCTTTAAACTGATTGATAGCATGCAACATTGAGTTACCTAGCCATAATAAATTAGATTCATAATTAAGACTTGTGTTTTCAATACACCTGTCTAATTCTTCACAATGGATAATTGAAGAATCATAAATTGCGTATGCTCTTACTCCATTTTCGAGAAAAACATGCGGGGAGAATGTTTCCTTACCCAGTGCAAGCTCTTCCCAGTCTATTGGAATGTCATCTATAAGTGATTTTAAAATGAAGAATGCAGCAATAGAGCCAATAAAAACTGGAAGTAATGCCCTAGATGACCTAAAAATATTCATCCTATTATCTTCTAATGACTGTATTTCCTAGAACTACTAAATCCATTTTGGTTCTCATGAAACAATCCAGAGCCTCTTCTGGCTTGCAAACAATCGGTTCATTCTCATTAAATGATGTATTAAGAAGTATTGGAACATCAGTCAATTTATTGAATTGTGAAATTAGCTCGTTGTATCTTTTGTTTGTATGTTCGGATACAGTCTGTAGACGACCTGAGCCGTCAACATGAACAACAGCAGGAACTAAGGATCTTTTTTCCTCTTTAAATTGAAAAACTTGCATCATAAATGGAACCTCATCCACTTCTTCAAACCAATCAGCAACATGACTCATGAGGATTGAAGGAGCAAATGGTCTAAAAGATTCTCTTCTTTTTATCTTTAGATTGAGTATATCTTTCATGTCTGCTCGCCTAGGGTCGCAAAGAATAGATCTGTTCCCGAGAGCTCTTGGGCCCCATTCCATTCTGTCCTGGAACCATCCTATAACTAAGCCCTTTGAAATTTCCAGAGCAACACTAGAGCAAAGCTCTGTTTCATTATCAAATGTTTCAATTGTACAACCTTCTTTCTCAAGCTCTTCTTTGCGCTCTCGGATTAATTTCTGAATGTGATCCTCGCTAAAAGACGGTCCCCAATAGGCATGCGACATATGAAATCTGTCATCATCTTGATTTAGATTTTCCTCGATTACGACCTGAAATGCGGCACCAATTGCACCTCCAGCATCGCCTGATGCAGCAGCAATATATGATCGCTCAAATGGAGTATTTCTATATATTTTTCCATTTGCAACAGAATTATTTCCGCAACCTCCTGCTACAGTCACTTCTTTCAGCCCATGCCTTTCATATGCTTCATTTAGAATATGAAAAAAAGCCCTTTCGTAAACTATTTGAACTGAATGTGCCAAGTCAAAATGCTCATCGGCTAACTTTATATTTTTGGTTCTGAGCGGAAGATTTAATAAATCGTGGACATTCTTCTCTTTGAATAAATGACCAACACTAGGTGACCCTCCTTCCCACTCCATGTCAATGTTTTCATTGTGATGCCTAAAATATTTTAAATTTAACTCATATAAGCCATCATCTTTGAGGTTTACTACCTCCATTAACTGATCAACATACTTTGGCTTTCCATAGGGTGCTAAACCCATTACCTTATACTCATCACCATAATTCGGAAAACCTAGATACTGAGTAAAAGACTGATAAAAGATTCCTAGCGAGTGAGGGAAATAAATATTTTCATCAACAGTAATTTCTGATCCTCTAGCTACCCCAAATGAACCGCTTGAGAAATCGCCAAAACCGTCGACTGAAACCACAACTGAGTCCTCAAAAGGTGAAACAAAATGTGCTGAAACTAAATGGCATTGATGATGATCAACCTTCTTTAATTCTCCTTTAAATTTTTGACCTGGGAATTTTGACTCTAATTCTTCCTCTAAACTGAGTCGTTTAGATCTATTTGAAATTCTATCCAAGATCATCGAAGGACTAGGAAGATTGATAAGAGTGTATAGAATTTTCTTACTAAAATTTGCTTTTGGATCTGTATTTATTGCCAAGTAATCAATATCTTCGAGCTTCAAGTTCGCTTCATCCAGACAATAGCGGATTGATTGACTAGGAAAACCAGCCCAATGTTTAACTCTATTAAATCTTTCCTCCTCAACTGCTGCAACTAACTTGCCATTAATCACAAGACATGCCGATGCATCTCCATGATAAGCATTTACACCTAAAACAATATTTCTCATAAAAGATCTCTTGGGTTCAATTACTTTAAATTTCTTGCTGGATTTCCAACGACTGTAACATTATCTTCAATAGAATCAATTACATTTGCTGCTATACCAATAACGACATTGTTTCCGATTGACACATGATCAATTACTGAGCAATTAGGGCCAAACCAAACATTCTCTCCAGTAGTAACACTTCCAGATAGAAGTGTATGAGCAGCTAGCTGAGATCGAGAGCCGATATAGTCATTGTGAGCTATATGAACATGATCATCTGTTTTAACATAGTCCTTGATTACTGTTGGATGAATAGTGCCTGCTACAACTGTATTTAATGCGCCCAATTCAACATTATTCTCTATTACAACACCACCGACATGGGGCAGATGCTCTCTCTTGCCATTGCTACTCTCATAAACTCCAAAACCTGGTTGTGAAATTACTGTATTTGATTTAATAATCACATTATCTCCAATGTAAGTTTTTGGTCCTATTACTACATTAGGCATTATCAGGCAGTCTTTCCCAATGGTTACATCATCTGAGATAAATACGTTTGACATAATCTTTGAGCTTTCATCTATCCTTGCATTAGTTGAAATTATTTCACTTTGGTATATAAATTTTTCAAAATAATCAAAAAGCATTATTGTAATCTCAGAGTATATCTCTCTTGGATAGTCAGTGATTATCCTCGGAACTGAAAGATTATCCTTATATTCTCTTGGAAGTATAAACAGACATCCTGAGTCTTCTGCCGCTGAGATTGCTTTGTGACTTTGATCTGAGAAGCTATCAAGGAATATAAGTTTATTAGGAATAATTCTATCAAGCGTAGTAACACCATCAATGAATTCAAAGTTCTCAATATCTATGCATTGTGAGCCATACTGAAGAAATATGTCATCCCTTGAAAAAGCTTTGTTTGCTTTAGAGCCCTTACTATACTCATTCATAGAAATGTTCGTGATAATAGGTATCTGAATGAATCAAGAGATAAATCTTATTGTGCTCATTCTTCAAATGTTCACCTAAAGTGGAAAAATCACCTTTACATAATTTACCATTGTCGTAACACTTCCAATGAGTCCATTCAGAGTCACTAATATAGAAAGAGTTATTAAAGAGATCAAAACTCTCAGAGTCCTCATAAGCTTCATAAGCTATATTAAACTCATGAGGAGAGTGGGATTTCCAAAAATCTAGGTTATTCAAGCCAGTACTTCCTCCGTGGCTCGCAATACCTTTTATGTCTATATCAAACATATTATTTATAACTTTAATATCTCTTATTAGGCAATTAGCTGCATCTTCACTCCAGATCTCTGATTGGTCGATTATTTCTGAGTGATATCCAATTTCATGACCAGAGGAAATAATTGACTTGATGATATTATAATTCTCAAATGAAAAAGGATTGTATTCTGGAGCATGTAATCTGATAAAGAATGTCCCTTTAATATCTAGCTTGTTAAAGATTTCTAGTATTTTTTTTTGCTTTCTTGACTGAAAAATCAATATCAACTCTATTGATAATTACAGGATGACTGATTGATGCTTTTTTCAGATAGTAATCGTAACAAGTTAAAAACTTATATCCCTTACTCAATGCACTTGTATAGTACTCTTCTAGCTTTTTGTATGTAAAGTCAGACTTCATATCTAATAATATTCTTTGGTAATTTAGTCTTAATTTCAGTTACTCTCTTGAAGCAAACTAAATAAGTCATTTGCAAATTTTTCCCAAGAAAAAAGTTTTGATCTTTCTTTAGACATTCTACTAAGATAATCTAATTTTTTATCAGAATTTATTATATTTTTTATTTTATTCGTAAGCTCTTTTGATGACTCTGGATCAAAATACTCTATGGCATCACCGCCAAACTCAGGCATTGGCTCTTCAGAACTGGATATTATAGGACAACCGAATGAAAGCGCTTCTAGGAGAATATTTGGGCAATTCTCAATCAATGAAGCAAAAATAAAAAGTCTTGTGTTTATGTAGAAGTTATTTAACTCATTTCTTGGGACAGCATCAATTATTATCACTTTATTATGCAAGCCTAAAACATCTATCTGATTCTTAAGCTCATTATAATAATCTCTGTCTTGAATCGCGCCAATGAATACAAGTTGATATTTATTCCTAATATCTGATTGAAGTTCAGCAAATGCACTAATGACAGTATCAAATTTCTTATATCTAAAGAAGCTTGATACATAGAGAATAAATTCATCTTTCACGCCAAATTTTTCTAATGCCTTTTTATCAGAATCTAAGGAAGAATTTAGCTTTGGTACTCCATTGCTAATAACAGTGATTTTTTCAGGAGAAATGCCATTATTTTCTAGTACTTTTTTACAATATTTAGATAATGCAATTATCTGATTTGCTCTTTTAGATGAGTTGATCACACCAATCTTTAGAATTTTCATTTTAATTCTCATCTTTAATGATTCTGTGCTTAAAGCCCTATGAGAAAATGGTGCTAAGTTTGTAACGCCAACAACTGAGAATACACTCTTAGGCATACTCCATGGAAGATAGTGAGAAAAAGTTAGATATATATCGACATAATATTTTTTTATTATGTGGCTTATATATAAATTCTCCCATAATAATCTCTTCCAAGGCCTTAGTACTGGGATTGCAGGCCATAATTTGACATTGATGACAGTATAATTCTCATTCATCTTAACGAAGTCGAGGCTCTCTTCTCTTTTTAAAATAATAAGCTCAAATGATGGCTTGAATCTTTGATAACTCTCAATGATGGCTTTAGCTCTAGTCACTTGCCCTCCATCAGTAACAGCAAGCATATTCAATAAAACTTTTCTCTTATATTTCATTTATTAAATCTTTTCTAAATTCATCCTCTTATATTTTTTTGATAGAAGTTTATAAAAAATCAGAAAAATAAAAATGGGTATCACTTTTGTGAGAATAAGCGTGTGCAAAACATTGGTAAATTCACCAGGAACTAAAGCAGGCACTGTTTGAATGAAATATATGCTCATAATTACTTTGAGCATAAAACTGAAACTTGTGTTGGAGTGAAACTTTAATAACTTTTTTTTGTAAAGAACTTCGGCATACATTAAAAATATTATTGTTAGAAGATAGCCAAATAATAATCCTATCACCCATCCAAAATTCATTACTCCAAGGCCTAAAATTCCAGCAGGATACTCATAGGGTCCAGGACCTTTATCTTCAATATAAATCTTATTCATAGCCATAGAAGAAGTATCAAGCTTGGATCCCCAAATATCTCTTGGAATAACATTGGTGACCAAAGTTAGTAGACTGCTTCCATATTGAAGTTTTGGTGGTGGCTTCTCATAAATATAATCTAGCGGGATCAGTCCATATTTAAATGTGCTTGTTAAAGCGCTAACCTTTGTTGAATCTGGTCTAGCAGCGGTGAATCCTGTAGTCAATACACCATCCTCTATCTTAAAATTGTTTCTTGCTAGACCTATCAAAGAGGCGAGCAGAAGTATAGAAATAGCCGCAGATGTGAAAAATTTGAAACTGATTGGTTTCTTGATGTAATGATAGCATATCAGCATGATCAGAAAATTTAGGAGCATGACTGTTCTAGAAGCAGTAAGTACTCCAAAAGATAGTGATATCGAGAAATGCAATCCAAAAATAGACCACCAAATTTTGGACCTACCTGAGAAATACAAACCTATACAAAAATATATTATATTTAATACCTGTATCCATTGAATAAGAATTAACAAGTAACCCTTTCCTCGCCATAGAGTAGCGCGATATATTGAATCATTAATGTATTGAATAATTCCTCCTGAGTTAAGGATGAAGAATATTTGTAAAACAATTGGGACTAGACTGATAAGCCAAATTAGAAGAACAAAAACTCTTGCGAGGCGTTCAGTTTCTATGAATATATTCTCCTTTCGAATTATTGACTTAAAAATAAATTTCTCATAAGCAATAAATATTAGCGCTATTGCCAGAAAGCAAAAGAAGGTTAAGTATTGTTCAAGCGGGCTTGGAATTAAAACCAATTGGAAATGAAAAAGAGTCAGATAGCCAAGAAAAAATTTAGCTGGAGAAAAAAGATCTCTATTGGTATAGATTGCAAACATTCCACAACTAAGAATTGAAACTAATGTAACAAACCCTAAAATTGTCATATTGAAGATCCTTCCACTCTATCTTTTGAAATACTTACAAACATTCATGATTGTAACAAATCATCGATAACTGGACCTAAGTTTGCTATCGAATAATATTCCTAAAAGCAAAATAATGCTTAGCATCCCTGGCGCCATACCATAAATGATCGATGCTCCTTTTATATCTAATATCTGGATTGAAAAGAAATATAAGCCCGTAAGTATGCTGCCAGCTACAAGGGTAGCTATTAGAATGAGCTTGGTCTTTTCTGCTGAAATTGCTAATGGATATACCCAGATTAGAGGCAGCCATAATAAAGCGCCTGAGAACATAATTATTGATAAACCATGTGCATCTAAATAATCCTCAATAAATACAATTTCAATAATAAATGGGAGCAAAAAATATGCAGCAAATAGAATAATTATTGCGAGAAAAAGGCAAGAAAAGGATAATTTAATTATCATACTCCTGAGTTCGGTAAAATTATCTTTAAGATGAAGCTCAGTTATTTTGGGAAAGATTACTAGACTTATACCATCAACGAAAGCCCATAAAGCTACAACAAAGTTTTTAGCGACTCTGTAGATCCCGATAGATTCAGGTGATGAAAAGACTGTAAGAATAGTGATATCGAGCTCTTTCTGGGGGATAGAAGCTATGGAGCTTAGATGTAATCGCCGTAACATTATGGCTGCGCCTTTATAATTTTCTTTAAGGCTCTTTATTTTCATATTTTCTATAAAACTTCTTTTTGAAAGCCTTGATCTTATAAAGAGCAAACAAAATACCATAAAGATAAAGTTAACAAAGGCAAAACTTGTTGAAATGCCAAGAATGCCAGAGTCGCTGAATTTCAAAGCTATAAAAATTGAAAAATATCTGAACAAGTAAAGAATAATACAAATTATTGATAGCTCTTTAACCATTCCCTTAACTCTGAAAAAGGCTTGAAAAATTGTGAGAAAATGAGTGTGAGAGAATGTGCTTACTAGTGCGAGTATTAAAATCAGCTGGAGGTTATTTACTTGCAGACCAAAGTAGTCAGAAATTATAGGAACCAATAAAAGTGAAGTAAGCACGGTAATCAGTAATAAAAATAGGGACAGCAACAAACAAATATAAACAAGTTGCTTTGCGATGAATTCCTTTTCTTTAATGTAAAGCTTTGTAAGAAATTTTAATAGAAAATCTAAGTATCTTGGGTCAACTAATTGAGAGGCTATAACTGAAAATCCAACAATTGAGGACCATATGCCGAACTCCCTAACGCCTAAAGAATTCGCAATTGTAACTGATTGTAAAAAGGTAACAATTACAAATGTCAAAGTGGCAGCCATCTGCCAAGATAACTTTGATAGAAAACCACTAAAAAGATAGTCTCTTTCCATGCATCTAGCCTTCTTTATTCCCTTTAGTTTTTGATAAATAAAAGATAATTATCGGCTGACATTACCTCTACAAATCCCCTGTTTGATATTTCATTAGTAATTGTATCTTTTCTCTGATCAATAATTAGAACATTTGGCTTATAATCGTCGATTATCTTGAGAAAAGCTCCAAAATTTATAAAGGGAAATGGGGAGAAAGCTTCAGTTGATTCTATGTTAGATATTCCTTCCTCAATATTCCATATTGTTACATATTGCCATCCATTGGGAAGGAAGTGTTTTAATGAGTGATTATTATTTGATGCCAAAACTGGGGCTTTAACAGTTAATTCAATACATTGAGAAAATTTATCTAAGGAATCAGAGTTATTTATGAGCCTATCTGATAGAAATTTTGAAACTATTAGGTGCATTATTAAGAGGATTATCAAATACGGAGTAAAGAAAAAATCAAGTTGAATTAAATCATCAATTGTGAGGATAATTAAAATTGGAGTTGCAATCTCAAGATATCTGTTTGGTTCACCCCAAAATCTTGCTTGCCTAAATGAAGTGATAAAAAAAGCAATTAGCATAGCAATTATGAATTGAAAATAGATTGAGCTGTGGTTATTACTCTCATATATGAAATATAAGCCAACCCAAAATACCGGATTTAGAAAAAGTGCATTCAAGAGGCTATTTTTATAAATAAGGTTAAAAATATTCTTCCAGTCTTTATTAGACAAAAGCTTTGATAACTCTCTAAATGGAGTCAGCCAGAAGCTTGGATAGTCTTTAAGGATTGAAACTTCAGCAAATTTTATTCTGTAGTAATGCCAGTACTTAACAGTAGAGAATATATATCTCCGCCCATACCTCCCAAAAATCAATGCAAATATGATAATCGAAGATACTAGAACTATTGAAGGCAGAATGTTGCCAAAAAAAATTGAGGCGAATGAGAAAATCAGTAAGGCCTGAGTAGCAAACACATTAAATCCAATAACTGCGAGACATAAAATGATTGAGAGAAAAATATATCTGTTGTCTATGCCCTGCTCTAAAGTGGAATAGTTTGAAAGTGAAAGAATTGTGAGAATTAAAAGAAGCTGTCCAATAGTTCGACTGCTGAGACCGAAATTTGCTGAATTTGATACATCAAAATTATATGGAGAAAATAATAATAGAAAAAATACATAACTCACTAGTTGTGGCTCTATTGAAAAATATCTCACCACCAAGAAAGATGTAATTAATAATATGGTTGTTTTGATCGTTAGGGATATTAACTTATATGATTCTTCTGGAAACTTACCAATAATATAATGAGTAAATAATGGATATCCGCCCCATGTTGATTTATTTAAAATCATGCTTGGTCTATCAGGCAGTTTCCAGCCTGATTTTCTCGTTTCATTAATTAGATACAAATGCCCAACATGATCTGAGGGATTCTTATTAAGGAAGCTGCATTGTAGAATTGAAAAAAATCCAAATAAAATACACTCCGCAACAACAATTAATTGATTTGAGATCTCCATAGTCATATAAATTCTTATCTAACTTTCAAAGGCTTCTGAAGTTATATCAGGAAAGTTTACCAAAACACCCATGCCTTTCTTTTGAAAAACTACTAGACTGCCTAATGCCACGGCTGAAATACTTGAGGCTAAAAAAATATCTTTTATATCTCCTATCTTTCCAACTCCACCATGTGCAATTACTGGTATATTTACTGCATCAACAAGCTCTATAATAAAATTATTATCTAATCCGCTCCAAGTTCCTTCTCTGTCAACTGATGTAAATAGTATTTCACCTGCTCCATGAAGCTCCATCTCCTTAGCCCATTTAATTGGATCGATTTTGGTCAAAACTTTCTTTGAAGAATTATAGAGTCTAGGTTTTCCATAAAAAGGTTTTTTATAGTCTATTGAAGATATAACTGCCTGGGAACCAAACTGTTTTGCTATATCTGTGATAATTTTAGGATTTAATAAAGCTTGTGAATTCACGATGACTTTTTCGAAACCGATATCAAAAATCTTCTTTGCTTGGTCTAATGATTTTATTCCTCCGCCATATGAAAGGGGCATAAAACACTCATTAGATATATCTGCTAGAAGCTCATAATTAGGTTCACTAAAATCTTTGCTTGCCCTAATATCAAGAAATGCTAATTCATCAACCTCGAGCTCATTAAAAATCCTTACCGTATTACATGGATCACCAATGTATTGATATTTATCAAATCTTATTGTTTTTACAAGGCTTGAGCCATGAAGAAGGAGTGATGGTATTATTCTTTTCTGCAACATTAAATTGATGAAAAATTTTCAAGGATTTTCATTCCATACTTATGACTTTTTTCTGGATGGAATTGAACGCCATAAATATTTTTTCTCTGCACTGCAGAAACAAATTCTATTCCATAATCTGTACTCAATATACAATCTTTTTGATCATCTAATCGAACATGAAAGGAGTGAACAAAGTAAAATTTTGATTTCTTATATAAGTTATCAAGTATTGGTGAATCTGATTCTTCCTTAACGAAATTCCATCCCATGTGAGGTACTTTTAGATTTTTTGGGACATCAAATTTTATTGTTTGGGCTGGAATCCAGTTGAAACCATTTAGCTCCCCTTCTTCGCTACTAGTGGTGAGAAGCTGCATCCCTAAGCATATTCCTAGTATTGGAACACAGTCTACCAATGCTTTTTGATTTAAAATATCAAAAAATTTTAGCTCATGAATTCTCTTAATTGCTGGATCAAAAGAACCAACGCCTGGTAGTATGATCTTCTCAGCCTCTTTAATTTCTTCAATATCTGAAGTTATTGAAGACTTCTGACCAATCTTTTTTAGCATGTTTTGAATCGAGCCCAAATTACCCATGCCATAATTTACAATTGTTATCACTTGATCTCCTTCACAGGGAAACAGTACTTTAAGTAAAATGACTTTGGGACTAAGCTCAAATCAGATAAGATGCGAAACAATGGCCTTAGTTTCTCAAATCTTTTCTTGCTGGTAGGAAACTCCTGCCAACTCCTCGGTGCTGAACTCATAATCGAGTCATATTCATTGTCATCTAAAGATAGTCTTTTTTTGAAATATGGGAGCAGGTCATCTTCAATAAAAGGAGGCTCATTATATTTTTTCCATGCTTCTTCTCGATTCATGGCTCCATTTCTCACTAATGCTGAAAGAGTGTTGTTTCTAAAATCTGAATTGAATTTCTGAGGTGAATAAATTGAATGGTAAAATGCAGTCATTCGATTTTCAAGATGATGACCTCCGTAATATTCCCACCCATAATTTTCCTTCAGAAAGCTCATCGCGTCTTCTTTTGAGTATTCGATATACCAGTAAGGTCTGATCTTCTTGATCCTTGCAAAACAAGTCCACCAAATGAATCTCCAAAATGTCATCAAAGGGTAAGTTTTCATATTCTTTGTTCCAAATTCATCATGTATGGAATGGATATATTTGCCATCAAAATAATTTCTTCCCAGTGGAGAAATGCCCTCCGTAATATATGAATGCCCTTCAAGAACATACTTTATATTGTATTTACTGGCAGCTCGGTACATAACTTCAGCTAAAGCCAAGTCTGTGGAGGCTTCAATTTCGGCAACGCCAGCCTTGAAAAATGACTTAAAGATGTCGTCTGATTCTGAGTTGTCAATAACATGAGTATACAAATCAACATCCAATGCCTCCAAAACTTTTCTTATATTCTGTGTTGCAATGGCAGAATTCCAAGTATTGTCATAATGGACTGCAAGTGGTCGAAGCCCCCATTCTTTTGCTAAATAAACAAGGTATGATGAGTCAGTTCCTCCACTGACACCAATCGCACAATCATATTTTTTATTTTTTCCGTCTTTCTTTATTTTTTCTATCATTTGATCAAGCAAAAGTTTCCCCTTCTCTTGACCTGTTCCATATTCTTGAACCAATTGATCAACTTGATGGCAGTAGTTACAAACACCATCTTCATCAAATTCAATGGCATCCACTCTTTCGTCATAGATACATCTTGTGCAAATGATTAATTTTGATTCTTCGATTTCTTGATTCTCTAACATGCTAAGATAATATTATTCAGTGAATTTTTGGTCTACGCAGAATAGTGAGAGTAATATTTCTGAAAAACACAAGAATGGGGTAGATTGCTTTTGTTAGCCATCTGCTTCTAAAGATATTTCTCCATAAAATGCCCATGAAACTGCTATCTTGGAGAATCGATAGAACAAAAACAGCCGATGAACCATGAAATGTTTGTTCATTATATAAAACAACCATCCCGTCATCTAAATTTAATCCTTTTGACCTAAACTTATCAACTATGCTTTGGTTACTTCTGAGATCAATTACCTCTGTTTTAAAATCATCGCGGATTTTCTGTAAGCCCACATAGTTAGTACAGAATGGACAAAGCCCATCATAATATATCTTTACAGTTTCTTTATGCTTTGAATTCATAATGATTTCTGTTGCGAGTTTTCCATATCAGCTTGAAGATAACTAGACATATTTTCTAAAATTTCTTCTAATTTATCTTTGTATGGATTTTTATCTGAGACTCTTGATAGTTTTTCGCCAATCCATAAAAAATAGATGCTGTAATGATCTGATATCATGCTTTCTTTTTTTATAACTAATTCATCTAGCTTTTCTCTTCTCACCACCTTGCCTTCTCTATTAAAGCAAATAGAGTTTAAGCGAAAAGTTATCGATTCATATTTCGTACCCATCAAAGATGCGTCAATACCAAAGTTTGGTATAAGAATATGCCAAGGCTGAATACTTATCATTAGTGATGATAGCCAAGGTCTATCTTGAAGCAATCTCAATGTAATCTCTTCAACACGTTTTAAGTCTACTTCCCTGAAATGAGGATTCTCAATTTTACTGTAACCACAAACCTTGGCACTCTCTAGCTCATCGTACTGAAGCGTTGCATGAAAATGAAATTGTGCCCCATGCTTGAATGCGTTGTGTGTATATTTAGATGTAATTGGGAATGCCGCACTGCCAAAGAATTGGGGATGAAGTTGTTCTTCTCCCTCACTATTGGTTCCGTATATTGTAATCAAATCGCCTTGTCTAATCTCATACCATCCCAGAGGCTCCATAGTCATAATTGATGGAGCAATTAGCATTAAAATAACCAATAATGACCTTGTATATTTATCAGCCAAAATAAAGGATTGATGAATCTCTTTCCTAAAATAAATAATGAGAGTTGTTATCCACATCCATTTGTAGAACCAAACACCTGCAGCAAGTCCAACAAGAATATGAAAAATGTCAAATAGTAATGCGTAATATGGAATAAGAGGAATAAAAAACATCGTGATTGATGCCGTTATTTGACTCAGAAAAACTATAAAGTTTCCAAGGTACTCCAGAGCAATGGCAAAGTTTGCATTAATCCATTCATAAGGATTAATCACCATTAAACCCCATTCGCTGGCTCTAAGTGCGGTCATGAATGTCTCATTACTGAGCCAACTTAATGCCCCTCCATCAAGCAGTAATTTAGCTTCACCAGCAGACCAATAGTTGGCCATGGCAAACAAGGTAAAGGCAATGAATAAGCTGTGGCTAAAGTAAGCCCTTAGTTGTGGAAATCTCTCTATAATTATTAATGATATAAACCCATAAAAATATAAAAGAGATGTAAATTCAAAGATTGAATAATACTCAGTTTGAGTTTTTACAAAATCTAGATTGATGAATCTAATTAATATGCAATCAAAATAATGGAGGAATAGTATTGTTACTGAAGCCAGATTATTTCTTTTTTTAATTAAAAGCAAAACCACAATCAATACAGATAAAAGTTTTATTAAAAAGTAAGCAATTTCAAGAGCAATGAATTGTGCTGGAAATATTGGAGATTGAAGTATGTAAAAAAGAAGGAAAGAGTAGCAAACCAATGACAATATCCTAAAAGCCTCGATGGGGTGTTCACGTTTTCTCTCTAAAAATATTGAGAGAATTAGATTTCCAACTACTACTAATGATAAACCATAGGCTGAAATATTTACCAATGAGGCTAAAAAAAGGACAAAGATAGTACCGGAAAGGAGAACGAAACGATGAATTGATTCATTGTCATTTAGGTGTCTAAGAAAATATTTTCTCAAAGTTCGGCTCTCAAATATTTTTCAACGTTAGGTCTAGGTATTGCCAATCATTTTCGCTGGACTGCCTGCTATTTTGCTTCCGGCTTCAAAACTATTTGTCACTAGACTATTAGCTCCTACAATACAGCCTTCTCCAAGGCTCACGCCTTTAGTTATTATGGTATTAGGGCCAATATAGCAATTATTTCCAATCTTGGTTGAAGAATACTCATAATTTTCTTTCCCGCCTGAAGTTGCCCACTTCACGGTATCGTGAGTGTATATTTGAACTCCGGAGGAGATTGAGCAATTTGAGCCAATCTCTAGGCCTTCTCCCGAACCATCTAAAACAACAAATGGTCCAATCCATGTATTTTTTCCAACTGAAACATCTCCAATAACAATAGAACTATCATAAATGGATGCACCTTCACCAAAGCCTAGCTCAGTAGCCTTCTCCCATCTATCTACTACATAGTCACCAAATGATAACGTTCTTTTCCATCTCGAAAAAATTTCTCTTCTTCGAAATAGCCAATATTGTCTAAAAATCTTAGTTAGGAAATTCATAAATCACTTAGTATCAAAGTATTTCTCGAGGCTTAATAAAGACCATATAAGTAATCTTTTGTTCTTTTTGCTTTCAAAATGTTCATTTAGTAGTTCGTTCACAGAATTATAGTCTAGAAAAGAGTATATTTTTGCAGATGGATTCTGAAGAATGGTTTTGACAAAATCTATGCTTTCTCCCTTGAACCATGATGAATCAGGTGCAGAAAAACCTTTTTTTATTGCTTTTGTAATTGAATCTGGGATATATGAAGACATCATGTCTCTTAGTATTTGTTTTCCATCATTTGTCTTTTCAAAATACAAGGTTTGCTTATCGCCAGATTTATTCTCATCTATTCTTAGAGTTTCATGTAAGTTGCTTATTTTTAAGCTAACTGGGCACTGACTAGCAAAATCAACCAAATCATTGTCTAAAAAAGGGACTCTAGTTTCTAAACTATGCGCCATACTTAATTTATCCTCTATTATCAACAATCCATGTAAGAATGTTTTGGCTTCAAAATAAAGTGAGTGGTTCACATAATCCTCAGGAGTCTCTAATTTATTCTCATGTGTAAGAAAAACATCTCTAAATATATCCCTAGTCCAAACATCTTCAACTTCATTCCAAATTGGCGCAAAGATATTTTTCATATCTTTATTATCAATCAACCTTTGCCAAAAGACATAATATTTGTCTATATAGTCTTCAAAATTACTGGCCGTTGCTCCTCTGTAGTATCGCCAGGGATATCCTCCAAAAAGCTCATCACCTCCTGCTCCAGATAGAACTACTTTTACAAACTTACTTGCAAGCTTTGCTGCATAGTAATTTGGATAACTTTGTCCAACTCTTGGTTCTTCGATGTGAAAAGCAATATTTTCAAAACATCTCTCCATGTCTCCAGCCTTTAGGACCATTTCATAATGTTCTGTTTTAAAAAGGGCTGACATTGCTTCAGCCTTCTCTCTTTCATCAAATCCGAGTTCCACACCTGATGCAGAGCTGAGATCAAAGCCACAAGTAAAAGTTTTGATATAAGGGAGTTCTTTTGAAGCCAAAGCTGTTATGGTCCCTGAATCCATTCCTCCAGACAAGTAAGATCCGAGTTCTACATCACTGATGAGCTGTCTGGAGACTGCTTGCTGGAACAATCTATCCAATTCGCCTAAGTATTCTCTGGAATCTGCTATTACCTCTGGTTCTCTAAAATGGAAATCCCAATATTTTGTGGAAGCTATTCTTTTTTCATTTATGGAAAGCTTCGCTACAGAAGCAGGTGGAAGGAGCTTGATAAACTTATTTAATGTTCTATCTGTAAAAATATTCTGAAAAGTCAAGTATTCAAAAAATGCTTTCTTGTCGAGAGAGTTTTCTGATTTATTATTTGCTAAAATTGCTTTTTGTTCTGATCCGAATAAGAAAATATTATTATGTAAATAATAATAAAGTGGCTTAATTCCATACCTATCTCTGACAATAAAGATAGATTGATCTTCTCTGTCATAGATAGCAAAAGCAAACATTCCATTAAACAATGATACGCAATCCTCGCCCCATTCTTGCCATGCGTTTACAACAACTTCTGAATCTGTTGTAGATTGGAATTTATAACCAAGGTTAATGAGATCATTTTGAATTTCCTTATAGTTATAAATCTCCCCATTATAGGTTAGGACGAACCTTCCATTGTTTGAGAGCATTGGTTGCTTGCCAGCTTCAGACAAATCAATAATTGCTAGCCTTCTATGACCAAAGCCCACAACTTTGTCAGTAAAAAATCCCTCTCCATCCGGTCCTCGATGTGCAATCGAGTCGGTCATCTTCTTTAAATCTTCTCGATTAACTTCCTTTCCATCAAGGTTAATGATGCCCGCTATTCCGCACATATTTACAGCTTCTTGAACCTACCGCTATAACATGCTTCTTCAGAGTGGATGTAGTTTTGAGCAAGGTTAGCTTTAGTTGTCATTTCAATGAATTCCTCTAAAGAATACCTTTTTGCATTGGAAGGAGCATACCAATCAAAGTTGGTTGATATTGAAGTCTCTAAGCCTAAATCCTCATTCCAAAAGCATTTAATAAAATTCCAATACACAAACCTTTGAACATCCATTTTTCCTCCTTTAATTCCAAGAAGAGGAATATCAGGAACATCTATTTCAATATCAAGTTCACTCAATGTTTTTCCTAATTCGGTCAATTGTTCGCTCATTTCCCACATTTCATCAGATGCAATGGTCTTGGTCACCTCTCGGAAATGCTCGTCAAGCAATTCTCGGGGTAAAGCCTTTTTGGCATAAACATAGAATGCCAATTCTGAATCCTTCTTGAGAATCCTTGAAAACTCCTCCATAGTTTTTTCTGGATCTTCGGTATGGTGTATCACCTGATCGCAACTAACATATGAAATGGTAGAATCTTTAAGCCTAGTATTTGCGATATCGCCTTTAATAAATTTTAAGTTTTCAGTACCTTTATAAATTTTTGCCGCAGGAAATACTGAATCTGAGTAGTCCATGCCTAAAACTAATGTTTCAGGACTAAGGTCTGCAAACCATTTCGCCTTATAACCAAGGCCACATCCTGCATCAAGCACAATATCTTGCTCTTGCAAATATTCTTTTAATGCATCCTCAGAATCAAATGAATATAGATCTAAATACCAAGCCTTTTGGAATTTAAAAAGTGCTTCTTGTTGTTTTATCTCTTCACGGCTGTACTTTATCCACTTTTCCGAAAAAATAGCATTGGTCTGATTTTGATTCTCTAGATCACTATCCTCAGAAATAATAAAAACATCTGAGATGTCTTCTAGTTCGCAGTCAAATAAAGCTTTTATTTTTTTTGTATCCATTTCGGTATCTTATTCGTTATTAATCTTTAGAAGCTAAAGATTTCTCAAATTGTCAATTACATAATCGTAGTCAGGCTGAGTCATCCTGTTGTGAAGGGGAATGGCCATAGACTGCTTATCTAGATCTCTCGCATTAGGAAAATCGTCGGCACTGAAACCATAAGTGTCAATATAATAGTTGAGCATATGCACAGCATGTGTACCAGGACGTGTGGAAACACCGTTCTTCTGGAGCAATTCCATTATTTCATTCCTTGGAAGTGGCGATTTTGAAGGGTCAACAAATGTAACAAAAGACTGCCATCCATGAGTTCCATTTTTTGGCTCCTCTGGAAGAATTAACCAATCAATATCTTTCAAAGCATCTTTATAATATCGAGCCCATTTGGATCTTTCCTCAATGAATTTATCTAACTTTGGAAGTTGCGCAAGACCAACCGCACCTTGTAAGTCGGTCATACGATAGTTAAACCCAAGGAGATTAAAATCTGGGAGCATATAGGGCTTTGGGCCTATGTGCCTTTGCTCCTCGGATATTGTCGCACCATGGTTTCTGAGTTGACTCAATTTTTGAGCAAGGCCGTCATCATTCGTTGTGACCATGCCGCCCTCCCCAGTTGTAATAGATTTCCTTGGATGGAAAGAAAACACTCCCATATCTCCCAGAGACCCTGCAGGTTCATTATTATACGAGGCACCAGCAGCGCATGCTGCATCTTCAATGATCTTGATATCGCTCGGAATTACTTTTTTTATTTGATCCATGTCAGCACACAAGCCAAACAGATGAACAGGTATTATGGCCTTTGTTTTTGAGCTTAAATTCTTCTTTATCGACTCGGGATCAATATTGTAGGTCTTCCTACAAACATCGACAAAAACTGGTTTTGCTCCACAATATAACACTACATTTGATGTCGCTACCCAAGTAAAAGCAGGAACCATGACTTCATCGCCAGGACCGATATCCAGCGCAGCTAAACACATATGGAGACCTGTAGTGCATGACGTAACTGCAAAAGCATGTTTGACTGAGTGCCTATCTGCAAATTTCTTTTCAAACTCTGCAACTTTTGGTCCTTGAGTAATCCATCCAGACAAAAGTGGCTCCTTAACGGCATTCCATTCCTCTTCACCCGTTACGGGTAACGCGATTTGAATGTCTCTCTTTTTCATTTTATCAACCCTACATCTCTCTTTCTCTTTTCCACTTGAGAACGATGCTCATTCCTCCATTTAATTAGTTTTTCAAGTCCTTCTCTTAGATCAATCTCAGATTTAAAACCAATTTCTTCGATAGCTTTTTTCGGGTCTCCAATTCTATTCTTCACCAACGTAGCCTGACTTCTCTCTTGAAATTGAATGGGTATCTTGCAATCTGTTAGATCTAAAATGAGCTCAGCAAGCTCAAGAAGAGAGGTTCGTTTACCAGTTCCTACATTATAATTCTCATCAGTGGTTTCTGATTTCATGGCACACACATTTGCCAATGCACAATCCTCAACAGCTACAAAATCAAAAGCCTCTGAGCCATCGCCCATAATTGTGGGGCCCTGGCCATTGTCAATGGCATCTAACATTTTCATGATCACAGCTATGTAAGCACCCTGATAATCTTGTCTTGGGCCATAAACATTCATATACCTCAAGCCTACGTAATTCAGGCCATACCTATGATGAAATGCTGTCATCATTGCTTCGCCAGCTATCTTTGTTGCTCCATAAAAATTTTTATTGTTAAAAGGATGATTCTCAGACATTGGCTCAGTCACCGCATCGCCATATACAGAAGCTGAGGAAGAGTATACTAATCTTTCCACACCCTTATTTAAGCATGCCTCCATGACATTAAATGTGCCCCGGATATTTACATCAAAGGCGCTTCGTGGATACTCATGACACTGCAAAAGCCATAAGGCGGCAAAATGAAAAACGCCATCAACATCAGCCATAGCTGACTCTAGAATATCTGTTTGTAATATATCTCCACCTACTTCATAAACCTTGGCTCTTGGGTCATTTAATGCATCGCTAAGATTATCTTCACTCCCTCTGACAAAATTATCATAAATGATAAGTTCTCCAATATCTTCCTTGAGTAATTTATCGACTGTATGAGAGCCAATCAGGCCCGCTCCACCTATGACAACAAATTTTTTTCCTCTAATATCCACTGTTTTCTCCGTTTATAATGTCAACGACATATCTTGCGAATGGAAAAGAGCTAGTCCATGCTGGTGATATGGCATTAAGTATATGGGTTGAATTAGGCCCATTCTTAATCATAAAATCATTAACTAACACGCCTTCCTTCTCATCATATAATTGCGCCCTAATGCCTATTTTACTTGATCTTAAAAGATTTTCGCTTTTTAATTTTGGTATTATTGCTCTTGAGGCTTCCAAAAACCAAGGTTTAAACATCCGTCTTCCCTCACTCCAAGCTAGCCTCCTGAATCCATTCTTGCCATAAATTATCTGCTTGAAGATTGATAAAAGTATTCTTGATCCTTCATAAATATTGAGATCATCAAACCCACTATAATTCTCTCTTCCGAAAGAAGGCACAGCAGTAGGTCCTAAATAAATCTCTCCACTTGTGGATAATGTTGCGTGGACACCCAAAAATGGAACTCTGAGGTCTGGGACCGGATAAATCAAATGATTTAGGTTAATCCCAGATGACTTACTAAGCTTCCAGTAGATGCCTTTAAAGGGCAATATTTTGTATCTTCGTCCAATGCCAAATGAATGTGCTATTTTATCAGCCTGAAGACCAGCTGAATTAACCAGATGCCCATAATTCAGAGAACTATCATTATTCAGTCTGATACAACGTTTTTTAACATCTACCTTTTTGATGTATGTTTGATTTAAGATTTTTATGCCCTTCGACTCTGCATCATTGCAAATTTCCTTTAGGACTAATTTTGAGTCGGCAACAGATGTTGATGAAACTAATATTGCTCTTTCAGATATTGAAAAAGCATCTGGCTCTATTGACTTTAATTGGTGTTGATCAATTTCCTCTGCATCTATGTTATTCTCTTTTGCATTTTGCAGTAGAAAATCTATTTGTGGATCATCTTCATGCCTAGTTGCAACAAGAATTTTCCCACATTTCAAAAGTGGTAGATCTTTTCTCTCACAATAATCCATAAGCTCTTTTGCGCCTTTTGAACACACTTTTGCTTTAAGAGTATTAGGAGGATAATAAATTCCACTATGAAGAACACCGCTGTTTCTCCCACTCGAATGAAGACCGGGACTTACTTCTTTTTCTACAACCACTACACTAGAATCAGGATGTCTTTTTTTTAATTCAAGTGCAATTGTTAGGCCAACTATTCCTGCGCCAATAATTACAAAATCAGACTGTTTCATTTTTTAAGGATACCTCTAATGACTTTACAACTTTTTCTTGTTCGGTTTTAGTCAAATAGGGTCCCATTGGGAGACTAAGTACAGTTTTTGATATATTGCTTGAAATTGGAGTTTCATTTGAGCATAAGCCTTTGTATGCAGGCTGCTGATTCAGGGGTAGAGGATAATGGATACTGGTCGGAATTCCATCGCGATTTAATGATTTAACTACTTTCTCTCGCTGTTCAATAAAAATTGTATATTGAGCAAATACTGAGGAAGTATTTGATTTTTGCTTAACACGATCAATCCCCAGCTGATCAAAAATCTTATTGTACTTCTCTCCAATTTCATGTCTTAATTCTACTTCCTTATCAAAGATGGTCAGCTTAGCTAGAACAACTGCTGCCTGAAGGGTATCCATTCTTCCTCCCACACCAATTGAAGAGAAGATATATCTCTCTTTTTGACCATGAACACGAATTGCTCGAGCGGCTTCTGCAATCTCGGGTGAATTAGTAAATATTGCACCGCCATCGCCATAGCAACCCAGTGGCTTACTTGGAAAAAAACTGGTACAGCCGATGGTGCTTAAATTGCAACTTTTTCTTTTGTCCTGAACCGAGCCAAAACTTTGAGCCGCATCTTCAATGACTGGTAGATGATGCTTAGCAGCTATTTCATTGATTTGACCCATATCTGCAGGTTGGCCATAAAGACTGACAGGCATAATTGCTTTTGTTTTATCGCTAATCGATGATTCTATGCCAGTAGGATCTAGGTTGCATGATTGAGGATCAATATCTACAAAGACTGGTTTTGCTCCAAGCAACGCTATCACTTCTGCAGTTGAAACAAAGGTGAAAGGCGTTGTGATGATTTCATCGCCTATCCCTATCTCTAGAGCCATCAGACTTATTAATAGGGCTTCTGTGCCACTGCTTACGGTAATACAATATTTGGATTCCGTATACTCGCATAGCTTACTCTCTAGCTCTTTGATTTCTGGACCCATAATATATTGTCCATGGGATAGAACATTCGAAATTCTTGAATCTAGTTCATCTTTTAAAATCTCTTGCTGTTTTTTTAAGTTAATGAATTCCATTTCTTATAGAAAATATTTCATGGCTGATTCGGAACTTTGTTCCCTTCTCTATCCATCCAGCCAATATGTTCGGCTGGGACACCGGCTACAACACTATGCGCTTGCACATCTTTTGTTACCACAGCTCCAGCAGCTATAAATGCATATTCTCCTATTTCAACTCCGCATATTATTGTGGCATTTGCCCCTATTGATGCTCCCTTCTTAACCAGAGTTTTTTTATACTCATCTTTTCTTATTACTTCTGATCTTGGATTTATTACATTTGTAAAAACCATGCTAGGCCCACAAAAAACATCGTCTTCTAAAATAACTGAGTCATAAATACTCACATTATTTTGTATCTTGCAATTGTTTCCTATTGAGACATCATTTCCAACATAAACATTCTGCCCAAAAGTGCATCTGTCACCAATCCTAGCGCCAGCACAAATATGAACCCAATGCCACACTCGGGTTCCTTTTCCGAGCTTTGCGCCCTTATCAATAATTGCAGTTTCATGAATCATTAAATCTTTCATATAAACCTCAAATTTTTTTGCTAATTATATTTTCTTAAGAAATGGATGATATGAGCCTCTTAATCCAATTGGCTGGGAATTCTTCATATCAAAAACAATATTAATAGCGCTTCTATTCTCATCAATTCCAAAGCCTTCTCCTGAGAGGATCATTTGGTAACTTAGAGTATGAAGATCAGTAAATCCATCACTAAACTCGATTTCTTCATTGTCTATTTGTATAGATCTAAAGGTTGCACTATTCTCATTCTTGGTTCTTTTCGGTATGTCAGCTTCATCGATGGATAGGTACCATCTGACCCTAGCTTTATCAAACTCTAAGTATCCGGAGTTTCTTTTTTCATCTTTGTAATGGAGGATATTTTCAGTACACTCTCCAAAAAGATAACTAAGCATATCGAAAAAATGAATTCCGATATTCGTTGCTAGACCTCCTGATCTCAATTCATCACCCTTCCAAGAGTACTGATACCAAAGACCTCTGGATGTAATATAAGTTAAGTCAACATCATATTTTGAATCATTTTGTTTTTTTTCTATTTCTTCCTTGAGTTTGATAATCGATGGATGCAGTCTTAACTGGAGTATTGTATAAATTCTACCGTTATATTCTTTTTCTGCCTCAATCAAACCGTCAATATTCCAAGGATTTATTACTAATGGCTTTTCGCAAATCACATTTGCATCAGATCTAAGCCCAAATCTAGCATGAGAATCATGCAAATAGTTCGGGGAGCATATTGAAACATAGTCTACTTTTTCATTACTTTTTGTTGTTCTCAGCTTATCCAAAAAACGATCGAATCTTTCGAACTCAGTGAAAAAACTTGCTTGTGGAAAATAGCTATCTATGACACCAACTGAATCATTTGGATCCAAGGCTACAACCAAGTTGTTACCTGTATCCTTTATCGCCCTCATATGCCTTGGAGCAATATAACCAGCGGCACCTATTAAAGCAAAGTTCCTAGATTTCATTCTATTGTAATTCCTCTATAAACCATGGCATTGAGTTTCTAATGCCAACTCTTATGTCGTATTTTGGAGAATATCCGATAAGCTTTCTAGCTTTTTCTATGGATGCTAGAGAGTGCCTGACATCGCCAGGCCGAAAATCCCTATAAACTGGAGCCCTGTCATAATTTAAACCATTTCCATTGAGCTCTAACCTCATCAATTCAAACAATTCATTCAAAGATGTTTCCTCTCCGAAGGCAATATTGAGAACCTCACTTGAATCTTGTATCTCAGTTGTGGCTGCTAGAATATTTGCCTCAACAACATTTTCTATGTAACAAAAATCACGAGAAGTCTTTCCATCGCCATTAATTTCCACCTCTAGATCATTGATTAAGGCATGCATCCATTTCGGAATTACAGCAGCGTAGGCTCCATCAGGGCTCTGTCTTTTTCCGAAAACATTGAAGTATCTCAATCCTATTGAGTGAAAGTCATAGCATCTAGAAAAGACGTCTGCATAAAGCTCATTCGCATATTTTGATACAGCATAGGGAGAAAGGGGCTTTCCAATAACTTCCTCAATCTTAGGTAGAGATTTATGATCTCCATATGTAGAACTGGAGGCCGCATAGACAAAACTATCCACTTTGTTTTCTTTCGCGGCTTGAAGCATATTTAAAAAGCCTGAAATATTATTATGATTAGTTCTAATAGGATTTTTTATACTCCTAGGAACTGAGCCAAGTGCTGCTTGGTGAAGAATATAATCAACATTTGAAGAATGTTCTAGGCATAATTCAAAATCACAAACATCGCCATCAATAAATTCAAATGACTTCCATTGTTGATCAGCAACTTGAAGTTTTACATCATCAAGGTTTTTCCTAGTACCAGTGCTGAAGTTATCTATTCCTATAACATTTTGATCAAGAAGAAGTAGCGCTTCCAGTAAGTTGCTACCTATAAAGCCAGAAACTCCAGTTATTAACCAATTCTTTGGTTTACTTTTCAAGTTTTCTTTAAGCTGATTGAAATAGGACATGATCTATAGTCTTAAGTCTGTTTCTTTCCTCTCAAAGAGATACTTTAAGTCATATATTATATGCTGCTCTTTACCTAACTTTTTAATCTCAGATATGCCCATCTCTCTAAACTCATCATGTTTAACTGCTATGATGATAGCATCATATGTAGATCTCTTAAGTTTAGTACTTAGATCAATTCCATACTCTTCTTTCGCCTCTTTCTTATCGACTAAAGAGTCATAAATATCCACGCTACAATTCTGACCTGTAAGATAAGTAGATATATCGATAACTCTTGTATTCCTAACATCTGGACAGTTTTCTTTAAATGCAAAACCTAGAATTAGAACTCTTGACCGATTTGGTTGTATTCCTTTTGAAACCATCTCATCAATCAATTTTGATGCAACATACTTGCCCATACCATCATTAATTCTTCTGCCAGACAAAATTAGCTCTGGAGAGTATCCAATTTTCTGTGCCTTATATGTAAGATAATAAGGATCTACACCTATGCAATGTCCTCCAACTAGTCCGGGCTCATATGGAGAGAAATTCCACTTTGTTTGAGCTGCTTTCAGAACAGATTCAGTATCAATATTGAGTTTATCAAAAATAATCGCGAGCTCATTGATTAGTGCAATATTCAGATCTCTTTGAGTATTCTCAATTACTTTTGCTGCTTCAGCAACCTTTATACTCTCGGCCTTATGTGTACCAGCAGATATAATTTCTCTATAAAGCTCGTCAATTAAATCTGCAACTTGTGGAGTAGAGCCAGAAGTGATTTTGACAATGGAGCTAATTCTATGAAGTTTATCTCCTGGATTAATTCTTTCAGGACTATATCCACAGAAAAAGTCTTCATTGAATTTGAGTTCAGATATTTTTTCTAGGACTGGGACACATTCCTCTTCAGTTACTCCAGGATAAACAGTAGATTCATATATAACAATATCATTCTTTTTAAGAATTTTAGCGACTGCCTCAGTGGCTCCAAGAACTGCTTTCAGATTGGGTTTGTTTTTTGCATCAATTGGAGTTGGGACTGCGATAATAAAGCAGTTACAATCTTTTAGATCATCAATCTCTGAAGTAAAAGATAAGCCATTAGCATCTAATAATTCTTTTTTCGTAGTCTCATTGGTAACGTCAATATTATCTCTTAAATCAGATATCCTTTTTTCGTCAAGATCATAGCCTATGATGTCTCTTTTCTTTCCAAATTCAACAGCAAGGGGAAGACCAACGTATCCTAGACCAATTACTGATAAATTTATATCTTCTGTTTTCATCTTGGTTTCTGTTGGCGGGCGGGTTTAGAATTGCTTAAAAATCAATTTCACTCTTTTTAAAGAGTTTAGTGTAAAGAACCCAAAAAACTGATAATAATCCTCCCAGAATTCCACCCAAAATTGTAATTAGGGTTCTTTTTGGATTTTCCTTGTTATCAGGAATGTATGGCGGCTCGATAGCCATTAATGCGTAATCTTTGTTTATATTGGCAATCATCTGTTTTTGTAGTTCTGTTTCAATGAGTTTGTTCATTGCTGCTTTCAGTTCTGTTAATGATGTCTTGTTTATTTCTGCTTTCAAGAACTCTATAGATGAGGTTGCCTCGGATAATTCCCTAGCTCTTATTAATTCATTTAACTCAGAAATAATCAGTGACAAGAATTGTTTCGCAAATATAGGAGAAACGTGCTCTACTGATAGAAAGATCATGCCACTAAGTGAATCTTCCTGAATACTTATGATACTAGTATATTCCTCATAAATTTCGGTCATATTTGGAATATCTGTCTTCCATTGAAGTGTGTTGAGGTCCAGCTTACTTGAATCTAATACTAAGTCTTGAGTCTTTTTATCATAATAATCATAAGCCATGAGACTCGGAAGAATTAACTCATCATTGAGCAATCTTTCCAAAAATGCTCTAGATGAAATTGTCTCAACTATGATCTTGCTTTTATCTCCACCTGGAGAAGGCAACTTTATTCCTGCTAATGAAGCTAATCCACCGAGACTGGATGGAACTGATGAAATCTCAGAATCTGTGACGATAGTTAAGACCGACTTCGAAAGATATGTATTAGTAATTGTTAAAGAAAAAAGAGCGAAAAATATTCCTGATAATACACCCGATTTAATAATGAATTTTTTTGAATCCCATAAAGTATCGAAGATTTTTTTAAAATCTAAATCATTGAATTCATCAGTCTTATTTTCTTTATTCATTTTATAAATTAGAAACTATTAACTGCCGCTGCTGCTAGAGCCATTTGATAAATAATTTGAGTGATCTCAGTGGTGGCTTTAATACCTGAGAAAGGTTGAACTTGTAATGGAACCACTATGGTGTCCCCAGGAGACAAGATTTGTTTACCACTTCTGAAGAAACCACTGGATAATTGAGATGGAGAAACAATGCTTCCGTCAGATTTAATTAAATAAAGATTAGATTGGTCAGCGAATGAGGTAACTCCTCCACTCAAGGCTAGATAATCTTCTATAGTTTGTTCATCTTTATATACGTGCGAATTTGCAACAAAGACTTCACCAATCACTGATACACTTTGCTTCTTTTTTGGAATATGTAAAGTATCACCATCTTCCAATACTAAGTCTTGTATTCTGTTATCAATAATAGCTTCAAGATCTATTACTAGCCTCCCTAATACCTCTGTGTCTTCATTATCACCTACAACGAGCGATGTAAGCTGGCTGATAGCATTACTATCAAGAGATGCTTGACCAAGACCACCTGCTTGACTTGAGAGAAGTATCTTTCTTTTTAACTCATCTTGTGCACTTTTCAATCTTTCCTTCTCAGCATCTTTAAGTGCTTGTCTTTGGAAATAAGCTGCTTCTTTTGAGCCATAATCCGTAACGCCTCCTGCTCTTTCAATTAAATCTGAAAGTGTTTGATTTTCAGCAATTGGATATACTCCCGGAAAGAAAACTTCCCCAGTAATTTCAACAGTCTTAGAATCTGAAGATGCCAACTGCTTTAATATAATTGTATCCATTGGATTCAGTTTTGTTTTTTTTGCTTGATTGAGAGATGCGAAATTACTGGAAGTAATAAATTTCTTATCAATTCTTCTTTTTGTATTTAACTCTATTTCTGACTCATATGTAGCATTCTTTTGACCCCCTGCTGCTTTTATTGCATCTGAAAGGATCATATCCTTCGTAAAAGGGTACTCTCCTGGAAAATGGACATTTCCAAAGATATAAACTAGATTTGAGCTATCATCATTATTATTCCTTTTGACCAAGTCTTTGATGGGGTCTAAAAGCTGATTTCTACAAAGTGTGGTAATTGTTTTTGAGATCAGCTCATCATTTTTATCTTCCTGAAGTTTAATTCGCTCTCTCTCAAGCTCCTGTTGAAGCAAAAGGAAGTCTTCTGGTGTAGTGAGCTCCTCTAAATCTTCAATCGGAACTGATTTTTTTGCTCTAAAACCTGATTCTTCTATAATTGATATAGCAAGGTCCTCTGGAATAGTGCAATACTCATATATTGAATACTCATAATACCTTCTGATATCTTGTTCTGAAGTATCAGTCTCTCTTGGATCACCAATATACATTGACTCCTTTTGATCTAGTTCCAATGTTTCCTCAAGTAGTGACTTGCGAAGATAAGTCAGAGATGTCCACTGGTCCTCAGGCATCATCATATTCGTCTCCTCATCAAATATATACTTGTCCTGAATCATCTTAGTTGTAATAAGATCTGGGGTTAGCAGCATAGGAAAAAGTATTATTTCATCCTGATCGTTTATTGCTAAATCTCTGCTTTGATTTTCTTCAGAAAAAACTGCTTCTAGGTCGACTTGTAAAAAACTATAAGTCTGTGAGTCATTTTCTTTTCTCTTAATCAGAACATAACCTTGATCTGTCAAACTTAAAAGGTCATCTTGGTCCTTAAATAGGTCTGAAATAACCATACCACTTCGCCAAGGATGGAATCCTGGCTCTTTAGCATGCCCTGATAATAGAACTGCATTCTTTAGACTGTTTGAAATTGGGTGTACTGATAAAACATCTCCTGTCAATAGCTCATAATCCTGAACTTTTGAGTCCTCAAGGTTTATAGAAATAAGGTCGAATGAATTGCTACTTGTGTTAATCCTAGTTAAATCTACATTGGTCGGATTTGCTTTCGGTCTTAAGTTCCCAGAATACTTTACCAGGTCACTTAATGTTTCATTTTCCTTCAGTTCATATATACCTGGTCGGTTAATCTCTCCACGAACTGCGACAGTCTTTCCAATAGGCTCAATAAATACAACATCACCATGCATTAATCTTTCATCATTACTAGTATCACCATTAAGTAGCAAGTCATAAAAATCAAATTCTCTTATTATCTTCCCTTTCCTTTTCAGTTTTATGCTTCTCAATGAACCAGAAATATCTATGCCCCCACTTTTTATGATTGCATTTGTCAAACTAGAAAGACCGCTTATACTATACATTCCGGGATTACTCGCAGCACCGAGAACAAAGACATCTAATGATCTTAGAGAGCCCATTGTTATGCTTGACTGAGTGCCAATTAGCTGATTTTCTACAACTTGGGTTATTAAATCTCTAAGGCTTTCAAATGTTAGGCCTGCTACTGATAAAGGTCCAATCTGAGGAATAAATATTTCGCCCTCTCTAGTTACTTTAAGCTCATACTTTTTGTTTGTATTCCCAAAAAGTATGATCTTTACTACATCATTTGGTCCTACAATATAATCAGGAGGAATCGGAACATCATCTAATGGTGCAAAAGTAGAAGGATTATCAAAGAAGTATTGATAGCCGAAGTATTCAAGCGGTTCATCCGAGAATCTACTTTTTGGAGGATTTACAAAACTTCTTCCTGTGTATCCATAGTTAATATCTGTGAATACTTCTGTTTTCGTTCTATCATCGGCGGTTGTTTCCTTATCATCAATATCAGTTTCAGTTTCAGTTTCGACAGTTGCTCCGCCTAAACCTTCGGATAGCCCACTTAGCATTGATAACTCTGCTAATTGAGCATGAGAAACTGGATGTGAGAAAATTGCAATTAAAATAAGGGTCTTTAGAATTTTTTTCATAAATATATTATTTTTTCAATGGTTATATCTCAAATATAAAAGTTTGAGTGCTATTTGAGCTTCAAAACTCATTTTTTTCTCTAATTCTTATAATATTCAGCTTTGTAGTCTTCAAACGAAATCTTTGATTCTAATGATTTTTGTTCTATTTTATCTTGCTGTATTAAAGAATTACTAGCAGAATTTTCTAAGGTCATCCAATTTTCATTCTCCTCAATTGGAATATCCCCATAATAATCCCTATTTTCTGAACCTATTGCTCTTCCAAGATCAATATAGTCATAGTTTAGTTTCTGAAGTTCTTCCATCATATGTCCAGAAATTGTTAATTCGGGATTTGTAATTTTATTCCTAAAAGATTCAATAGTATTGGTATATCTTTCTTTTTTGAAATCTATTGATTCTGCAATAGATTGCATGTCATCAAGAATCATATGTCCCCAGTCTCTAATTGATATTTTTTTTCCATTACAAGTAATTCTTAATCTCGGGTCTCTTCCATATTTACAAACCAATAGATCATTTTGATTGATATGATTTAGATCATCTTTATTAAATTTTTCTGAGACATTCATTAAGCAATAAAGCATAAATAGCTCTAAAAAATATGAAGATTCACTATTAATTCCATATCGTGAAAAAGGGTCTAGGTCCAAAGATCTTACTTCTAAAAAGTCTACCCCTCCCTTTAAGAGACCTGAAGAAGCTCTCCTAAAATTAATATTTGCACTTTTTGCTCTGGCGACAGCATAATATTCATCCTCTATTTGAAGAATGTTGGAATTTAGCTGCCTTCTAGATGATGAAATAGTAGAAAATTTACTATCTTGAGTCGTTGTTGCTTCTCTTAAGTCATCAATATACTCTGACAAAGAATTTACAGAGACGGTAATCTTTTTTCTATCTATATTACAATATCCAAAGTCACTCATCCTGAGAGAAGTGGCATAAGGCAAGAAGCAAATGTCATTATTGGAGTCAATAAAAGAATCTGACTCTTTCTTTAAATAATTCTTTGGTATCGAAGGGGAAGCTCCGAATAAGTACAACAAAATCCAATTAAAAGAATATATATTCCTTATCATGCTAAAGTAAATCGCAGACTTTACTTCATAAACCAATTTTTTCTCAATAAGCTCTCCATTGCTCCAAATGTCTTCAGGTAAGGAAAAATTAAAGTGAAGCCCTGAAATTGCCTGCATGAGCCTTCCATATCTTTCTGATAATCCATGTCTATATAAAGATTTAAACTGACCCTCATTAGATTTACCAAAATTTGCTATTGGAATCTCATTTTCCGAGTTAATTAATGGTGGCATACTAAGGGGCCATAAAATTTCTTCTCCAATATTTCCTGATACAAAATGATGTATGCTATCAAGGAAATTCAGGCTGTTATCTATGCCCTCCATTGGAGGCGTAATCATTTCGAGTTGTGATTCAGAGAAATCCGTTGTGATATATCTATTTGTCAAAGAGGATCCTAGCTCTCCTGGATGCTGACTGGATGAAATCTTTGAGTCAATCACTCTAAGTGATTCCTTTTCAAATCCAGTTATTGATTTAGCATGAATCTTTTCAAGGCCATATTCTCTTATTGAGCCGACAAACCTTTTTAGATCTTTATTCATTTAGATAAGCCATATAGCATATTTGGTTTAAGTATTTAGGCTTTTGTCTTTGGTTCAGTTGAAAATCCAGAAATAATTTTCTTTATGGACCAGTTATTCTGTCTTGTTGAATCGATTTCATCTGGCGCAGACATCATAATGTTATACAAACCAAGAGTATCAACCTTTGTTCCTGCATCTTTTGTCAGTGGACTCCAGTTATAACCTGTCTTTCCTCTTGTCGTTGAATTTATATAAAACAAATCCATGGGAAGCTCAAAATATATCCATTTATTAAAGCTACCTTCTCCAACACAAGCTGAATCGCAATCAGTCAATGCTACGATGCCGCCAACTCTAGCTCCTGATTCAAATCTCCTTGAAACATCAATGTGCGCACCAACATCTTTTCCCAAGAATTTTCCACCTGTCAATTTAAGCCTCATATTGTAAAATGGAATATCACGGTAAAAAGAGATGAAACTAGTTAAAGTTTCATAATTCTTAAAAGATAGCTTTTGATCAAATTCTCTTTGTTTCACCCAATAACTTTCAAAACCTAATCCCCATCTTTTATGATCAGGCATGTATAATATTTCGCCACCGATGCCTCCATACATCCACTCAAGAATACCTGCAGAAATTTTTCCTTTAATATTTGGGCTAAAATTATAGAAATAATCTAAGGACATCCTTCTGAGACCAGACTCACCCTCTGTCAGATACAGCCTTCTATCTTGTCTGACATGATAGAGTTTTCCATCAGGGATATGATAAGTATACTCATCGTAATTATTTGCAATATTAATTCCAATATCTGTAGTTAAATAAAGTCCTTTTTTAAATGAATATTCGGTATGAATTAATGCCTCTAGTTGCCAAAAATAAAACTTCTGCTGATGCTGTAGTGTGCCTAGAGCATGCGGCTTGATTTCCCAAAAGAAATTGGGGTAAAGTTTTTCATTATTTATTGAATATGCTGTTGGTTGGAGTACTTGCGTCTTATTAAACTCCAAAAACTCTTCTGGTAGTGGGCCTTTGGCAACTTGTTCGATAAGAACTTTTCTATCTATTGTTGAACTGACTGTTTCTATTCCTAGATCTATATTTTTAACCGTGATCTTTTTTATATTTTTTGGCGCATTATTCGCAAGAACTCTTGATGCAAGATCCAGTGCCATGACAGTCTTAAGAAATCGGCTCTGACTTATTTCAGCTATTAGTTCATTTTCATTGAATGTTATTTTATGTGTAACAAACCCAATATTAGACATTTCCCAAATAATTCTATCTGTCACAAATTTCTTCCAATTTTCATTAAGCTCAGAATAAGGTTCTAGACTGGAATTTCTAATTTTCTCTGCGCCTAATACAACTTTTGGAGAGCCTGAAAAATTTAGATTTGAATGAAGAGCCAAGTTTGCATAAATCGTATTTCCTCTAAGATAACCTAATGAAATATCTATTTTGTCTCTTTCGCCAATACTTAATCTGTAATTGAAGGCATAATTTATCCTGCTATCCAGTTTGAATAGATCTCCTTTTTGGTCAAATTGCTTCTCCTTGCCTATGACCTCTGTGTAGTCACTAGAATCATATTCAAGCTTTAGTGAGAGATTTGGAATACTTGTGAAGTATTCAATCCCTCCAAAAACTGAAGTATTTTTACCGGAAAAAAACCTTCCTAGATTAATGGTGCCGCCACGAACTGAATAACCTCCTCTAATATTTCTATTACTATCTAACCACCCAGCAATGTTGTTGAGATGGTCTACTCCTCCCAATCTTCCCCAGCCAAGGCCAAGAGTTAAATCTATATTGTTTATACTCTTGCTAGCAGCTATATATTCGCTAGAAAATGCGCCTGTTCCACCAATGTCTGTAAAGCCTAAGGCTATTTGCGGAAGGATTTCTGATTCCTCAGTAATTCTGAACTTGAGATCTATCCCCTTATCTTTCCATGTTTGAGGACTACCGGCATTATATGGCTTATATGTTCCTTCTGTATATCTTACAACTGCTTCCATCCACGGAAAAAATTGAACCTTAGAAAATAATCTACTGTATGGATCTTCTGTAGAAATACCGAACAAAAATTCTCCATCTGCAGAAAACCTAGCTGTAGGCATCTCTATAAGACCAATACTTCCATATGTTGATTGGCTGTATTTGTTATCATCTGCACTAGCAATCGAGATGAATATTGCCAAAAAAAATATAGAACAGAACTGAAAAATAGATTTTGTTATCTTTATTTTCACGATTGAATAATAAGTAATATAGCTTTACTAAACAGTTTAATAGACTTTTTTTTAATAGCTACAAAATATCATCAGTCATGAGTAGACACTCTCTTGGCTTAGCTAAAAGCTAACAAATCCCTTCTCCCCGCTTAAGCGAGTGAGGATTAGTTCGAGGAACTAGTGGTAGTAGTTGTACTCGTAGTAGTAGTTGTTGTACCAGTTGTAGCCGTTGTACCAGTAGTAGCCGTTGTAGCCGTTGTAGCCGTTGTACCAGTTGTAGCCGTTGTACCAGTAGTAGCCGTTGTACCAGTTGTAGCCGTTGTACCAGTTGTAGCCGTTGTACCAGTAGTAGCAGTAGTAGTTGTAGTTGTTACTGGCGTTGGTGTTGGTGTTGGCGTCGGCGTTGGCGTCGGTGTTGGCGTTGGTGTTGGCGTCGGTGTTGGCGTCGGCGTCGGTGTTGGCGTCGGTGTTGGCGTTGGCGTTGGCGTCGGCGTTACAGGTGCATCACCAGAAGGAGTTATATATTCACTTGACCCGCCACTAAACAGGCCAAGTATTGCACCTGTGATTGCTACCCAGACGCCTGCTCCTGTAGCAGCTCCTGCTCCTGCAGAAGTAGCTCCTGCGCCTGAAGAACTTTCTGCTGCTTCAGCAGATGACTCTTCTTGCTCAGCATTAGGATCATCAAAAGCTTCAGATCCCTCTTCGCCTTCTGATGCAATAGATTTGAAACTTATACCTGAAAGTACAAGAGTTAACATTGAAAAGTATGTGCCTAGTTTTTTAAACAATTTCATCTGTGATGATCCTCTGATAAATTAAGCTTATTTTAAATTACCACCCCTAGTTTTTTAACCTTAGTAAGTGATTTTTCTATAATTCATATTGTTTGTAAACAACATTTTCATTTTTTTACATTAAGTTACATGTTGTTTGTGAAGAGGATTGTAAGTGAAAGTAAAAATTATTAATACCCTTTTATTGAGTTATTTTTTTAACCTTAAATCTATTCATTCTTATCAAATCCAGTTATTGACATTCGATTTAACATATATCCTTGGAGGTTATCAATATCCTCTCTCCTCAATGCACCATCAAATACACCTGTGAATAATTGATCAAAATCTCTAACTACACTAGAAAAATAAGTTGTTAATGGTTCCATCATTTCCTCAGAGATTCGATAAAGTGTTCTTCTTGAATCTATAGGATCTTTTTCTCTTATAAATATCTCGCTATCAACGCCAGTTGCGAGAACCTTTCTGAAATTTGCGAATGTTACAGCTGGAAAAACATCGCAAACAGAATCATATAAATCATCTCTGCTGACTCCCTGATCGCCTCTAAATTGAAACAAAATGACTGACGAAATAATCTGAACTTGAAGATAGCCAGATCTTAAATAATTAGATAATCTCCTTGGCTGAAGATCTCTATTTGATAATCCCAAAGCCCTTGCTGTAGCGGC
>MDSW01072793.1_pt1 | contig 36287 bp, 36 predicted proteins | sample 811171 | NCBI WGS metagenome assembly MDSW01 (sample SAMN05326641, study PRJNA326480) | marine metagenome | isolation source: seawater | place: Atlantic Ocean: North West | collected 2012 | reverse complement strand
TGAGACGAAGAAAATGATAGGAAAAGAGGTAAATATAAATATCGGGAAAGTTATAAAATATAGTGAGTTAGATTCTTTAAAAAACAGAACGGAGATAACGAATTACCTAAAATTAAAAACTTACAATTTAGGTAAACAAAAATGAGCTATTATTATATTTATAGTTTTTACCGTTTTAAAAATATAAATAATAAAAAAACTGTAAAATTAAAGCTGGAAAAATATATTTCCAATAAATTACTAAGAGGAACAATTTTAATTGCTGATGAAGGTGTAAATGGTTCAATATCTGGCGCTAAAGAAGATTTAACTAATATAATTAAATTTATAAAAATATTGCTTTGCATAAAAAAACTAGAGCTTAAAATCAATTCAGTTGACTTTTTGCCATTCAATAAAATGAAAGTCAGACTAAAGAAAGAAATTGTTTCTTTAGGTAGAGGTAATATAAAGGTCTCTCATAAAACAAATAAATTCATTGACCCTGTAAAATGGAACGATTTTATCAAACAAAGAAAAATAAAATTAATAGATCTCAGGAATACCTACGAGGTAGATATTGGCAAGTTTAAAAGTGCTATTAATCCTAATACAAAGAACTTTAGGGAATTCCCCAACAAATTTGAAAAAATGAAAATTAGTAAAAATGATACTTTGGCTATTTACTGCACAGGTGGAATAAGATGTGAAAAGGCGGCAGGTTACCTATATCAAAAAGGATATAAAAACATTTACCAATTAAAAGGAGGTATAATTAATTATTTGTCCCATTCTAGGGATAAAAAAATTCAATCAAAATGGAACGGTGAGTGTTTTGTATTTGATAACCGAGTTTCAATTGATAAAGAATTAAAAAAAGGTAATTATATACAATGTTTTGGTTGTAGAAATCCAATAACTAAAGAAGATACTCAATCTAAAAAATATAAAAAAGGCATTACCTGTCATAAGTGCCATGGCATTAGAACTAAAAGTCAAAAAGAAAGATCTCTGAATAGACAAATACAAATTGATACTGCTAATAAAAAGGGTACCGATCATCCATTTAAAAAAATTACTGTCTAAGTAAGTGAGAGATTATTATTCTTGAAATGACCAGAGATAATAAGACAATGAAAAAAATAAGTATTGATGCTAATACTACAGTTATTTGACTTATACTGAGTTTTTTGAAAAGGATATCATTTACATTATAACTTGCGGCCTTGAAATTTTTTGAATTAATTATAGATTCTAAAAAGACTTTTTCAAATCTCTCAATTTCTTTTGAAGACATTAGACGTTGTTTTTCATAGACTAATTCACTAAAATTTTCGATAAAAGCTTCTTCATTTTTTCTCTCTTCTAAAGTAATTATTTCTTCAGATATTGCTTTGTAACCCTTTAAATAATACTGACTAAAACTCAAATTATCCGATCTTTCGTCATTCATATAAACTTCATTTTTTACGGCAGTATCATTTTCTTTTGGCTCACTAATATTGAGTGCTCTAGCAATTTTCTGTTGTTGTTTTAAATATATAATATCTCTATCTAGTTTAGTTTGATACTGGATTTGTTTCATCACTATCTCATTTTCTATATCTTCAATACGGATATTTTTTTCCTCATTATATTTTTTAATTTTTTTTAAGGCTAAATCCTTTAAATTTTTTTGAACATTTTTATTTACTTCGTCAAATATTGTTTTGAACAGAATACTGAATTCATCTCTGCTGTCCGTAATAAAGGTAACTTTATGTCCCTTAATTAATTCTCTATTAATTTGAAAATTTGTAATATTTGGATATTCTATTTTTATTTCAAATGACTTTTTCTCCAACGCTTTTTGATACTCAGCTTGATTTGAATATGTATCTTCATTTATAAGACCAATATTATCAAAAAATTCAATTATCTCTTTCCTATCTTCTAACTCCTCAATGAAAAGCTGTCTTAAATAAAATTGATCGATAGATAAATACAAATCACTGAAATTTTGAATTTCTTGATATTCTGAAAACTCAATAGTATTTATATTTTTTATTTCAATTGTACCTTTATAAATGTTTTTGATTGAAATTGCATAATAATATGTCGCAACAAAAAAAACAATAAACACTAACAGCAATAATAATTTTATTTTTTTTATCTCATCAATAATAGCTTGTATTGATATATTTATATTAGGGCTTTCTTGCATTTTGTTTTAATTTTTTTAGCTTTCTTTTTAATTTTGGCCAATCATCTTTTGATACAATATAACCTACACAATTTTTTGATTTACACTTACATAAGTGATCCATAAAGTCTTCAGGGTCGAAATCATAACCATAATCATAGCTTAATTCATCATCCTTTTTAATATTTTTAATTGATTTTATCCAAATTTTACCATTTTTAATTTCTACTTCACAATTAGGTCTACAGGAATGATTTATATACCTTGCTTTATTATATAGAGGGGAACCATCAATGTCGTATTTGCTATTAAGTTCAAAGATATATACAGAACCAGTTTTTTTGAATTTAAGTATCTCTTAATTCTATCTTCAGACCTTTTATCGCCCTCAGATTTTGATACCTTTTCTCCTATATACTGAATAATTTTAACATTTTTTTTGATATCAGTTTTTGCAAATACTCCTGAGCCATGTACTTTTGATTTCTTTACGATCCACATCAATATATAAACTAAAAAAAAAAATTAATTATACTTATGCTTTATAATGTATATTCTTTAAAAAACAATTTTTTATGAAAATATTAGTAATTGGATTAGGTTATGTTGGTTCATCTCTTGCGGTAATGTTATCTCAGAAGCACGAAGTTATTGCTGTTGATATAGATGAAAAAAAGGTTAATCAAATAAACAAAAAAAAATCACCTATTGAGGACAGACTAATAACAAATTTTTTAAAAAATAAAAAATTAAATCTACGTGCTGTTACTCAGTATGAGAGACATTTGAAAAATGCAAATTACGTCATAATAGCTACTCCAACGGATTATGATGAAAAAAATAATAAATTTAATACTAAAAGTGTTGAAGAAGTTATTAGGAAAATTAGAAAAGCAGGAAATAAGGTAAATATAATAATTAAATCAACTGTTCCAATAGGATTTACTGAGAAAATGAATAAAAAATATGATAATAAGATATTTTTTTCTCCAGAATTTCTTCGCGAGGGATATGCTCTATATGATAATCTTTATCCCTCAAGGATAATAGTTGGCAGTAAAATTAGGTCAGCTGTTAAATTTGCTTATTTACTAGAAAAAAGCTCAAGAAAAAAAATTAATACAATTCCTATTTTATTTATGAATTCTTCAGAAGCTGAAGCTGTGAAACTTTTTGCAAATACATACTTAGCAATGCGTATTTCATTCTTTAATGAGTTGGATAGTTTTTGCGATTTAAAAAAATTGAACACAAATGAAGTCATAAAAGGTATCGGCTACGATAAGCGAATAGGTAATCACTATAATAATCCCTCTTTTGGATATGGAGGATATTGTCTACCCAAGGATACTAAGCAGCTATTGGCTAATTTTAAAAAAGTACCTAACACTCTAATAAAAGCAACTGTCAGATCTAACGAGACTAGAAAAAAATTTATTGTTAATTCATTACTAAAATTGAGACCAAAAGTAATAGGTATTTATAGGATTGTTATGAAGAGTGGCTCAGATAACTACAGATCTAGTGCAATGCAGGATATTATCAGATTACTTAAAAGACATAAAATTAAAATTATAATTTATGAACCAATATTAAATGTGAAACTTTTCCGGAATAATGAGGTTTGTAATAACTTCAAAAACTTTGTTAATCTCTCAGATATTATTCTTGCTAATCGCATGAATAAACAACTAAAAAATATAAATAAAAAAGTTTACTCCAGAGATTTATTTGGAACAAATTAGCAATAAATACTAATGAATTTATATCTTATAACAATACTATCAATAGTTGTTTTATTACTAATTAATTTTTTGAGAAAAAAAAGTTTTTTTATTGAAAGAATTTCTAGTGAAACCAGAAAGTTGCATTCAAAAAATGTAACTAGGATTGGTGGTCTAGTTCTTATTACTTTTTCTATTGCATACTTCAATATTTTAAATGATCTATACAAACAAGTAATTATTTTTTCATTAATTATTTTCTTAATCGGATTCATAGAAGATATTTTTAATTCTTTTTCAGCTATGGTTCGTTTTTTGTTATTATTATTTTTAGTAAGTATTTTTATATATTTTAATGATCTTAATTTATTAGAAATAGATAACTCTTTTATTAATAATTTTTTATTAGAAAATATTTTTGTTTCCTACTCTTTTACCATTATATGTCTTATTTTACTAATAAATGGTTTCAATTTTATTGACGGTGCTAATGGATTAATGTTGGGTTATGCAATACTATCTTTGATAACACTATACTTCTTCTCTCGTCATGAAATTTACGATTTAGTTATTTTATTGTACTCAATTTTTATTCCTTTATTAGTTTTGTTTTTGGCAAATTTATCTTTTGGTCAAGTATTATCTGGTGACGGAGGATCTTACTTGATGGGCTTTTTTATTGGATCACTTTGTATAATTTTAGCTAAAAATTACTATATAAACTCATTTGCGATCGCGTGCTTACTATTCTACCCTGTCGCTGAGGTAACCTTTAGTTTTTTGAGAAGAATCTTTGTTGGTAAAAATCCACTAAAACCCGACGGTGCTCATCTGCATCAACTTATATTTAATTTATTAATAGCAAAATTTAAGCTTACTAACCATAATACTATCAATTCCGCTACATCATTAGTTATTTTATCTTTCATTTCTCTAATTAATTTAACAATTATACTTTATTATAATAAAATAAACTTCGCTTTATTATATCTTTTCTTAAATCTATTTTATATTTTCACTTATTTACTAATCTTTAAAAAAAATCAATATATCAAAAATTCTAAATAATTTTCGATCTTAAGGAGTCTTTAAGGTAAGGGTATAGTAGAAATGGTATTGGAAGATACATTACAATTGATGACCAGTTATTGAAGAAGCTCATACTAGGGGCTAGGGGAAAAATGCTAACAAATACTATAATATTTAAACTAATTAAATAATCATCTTTTCTCATATTTGATTTTGAAAAAAAATTATTAATTATTGCAACTATTAAATTTTTAAATGTAATTAGTAGAATACTAATTATTGGAACTATTCCTATTAAACCTGTCTCTGCTAACAATTGTAAATAATAATTGTGTGGATGAGTAGAACAAGAATTGGATCCCGAATTATATTCAGGGTTTTTGCACTTGTCTCTAAACATTTTTGAACCATGTCCGACAAATGGGTTTTTAAAAAACATTTTTAATGCAGTTTGTGCATGCTCTTGATGTGATTTAGTTATAAATTGTATTTGTCCATTTTCATCTAAAAGCTCATTAATTGTAGAGTTAAAACTTCTTTCCTGAATCCTTGGATTAGAAAAAATTAACAACGACGAAATAATACTAATTACAATAACAGACGGCAAAATATATTTTCTTAAATCTGTTAGAAGAAACAATAATATTGTTACCATCAAAAATAATACAAATGAAGTTCTTTCCCCGGTAATTAAAATGAGTATTAACGCTATGCCTATGAGAATAATATTAAAAATAATTAAATATCTATTTTCTTGCGAACTATAAAATGTCAACGCAACATAAAGTGGAACCGTATGTAATAAATATTTTCCCAATATCATTTCTTCACCAAACATACCAGAAAGCCTTAGTGTGTTAGTTGAATAATACTGAGCACCGAATCCAATTATATTGAAACCAGTAATAAATTGAAAATACCCATCAACGATAATAAATAATGTTGAAATAAGTAAAGCGTACTTATAATAAATTATGAATTTTTCATTCAGCAATATAAAATAAATAACTGTTAAAGTATAAAATCCAAATCTAAAATAAAATAGTGAGCTCTCAAGTGATAAGAACGGATTATCTGAAAATATTGATCTTATTAAAATGTAAGCATAAAACAGCATAAAAAAAAATACAACTCGTAATTTAAATATGCGAAATAATTTTTTTCTAATGCATAAAATAATAAAATAAATTGCTGCAATTGATACAATTAAATCTGGTAAAAATGGGCCAGTTATTAATGCCATTGGCAAGATTAGTATAAGTGGTAGGAGTATATTAAATTCATTTACTTGAAACCCATTATTCTGATAAAATTGCATAATTGAATATTGTTATATTACTGAAGCAAAATCAAGCTTGGTAATTAAAAAGTTTTACTATGTTAAAAATCTTTGGTCTCGTTGGAGCTGGTGGATATGGAAGGGAAACTATTCATTTTATTAAAAATAGTTCAGACGATTTCGATGTATATTTTATTGATAAAAATATTAAGACGAAAAGTATTCACGGAATTAAAGTTATTACTGATGAAGAGTTTTTAAATATTAAGAATAAAGAAAAGTATTTTAATGTTAGTGTATCAAATTCTAAAAAAAGGAAGTCAATTGCTGATAATTTTAAGAAAAATGGAGCTATAGCAATAGATCTTCATGCGAAATCATTTATTAATCATGGAGCCACTTTAGATGAGGGTTCTATTTGTTCGGATTACACTATCATTTCAGCAGATGTTAAAATTGGAAAGTTTTTTCACTGCAATAGATTATCTCAAGTTGCACACGATGTAACTGTTGGTGATTATGTTACATTTGCCCCTAATGTTAATTGTAACGGAAACACAATTATTGAAGATTTCGCGTATTTAGGCACAAGCTGTATCCTTAAACATGGAACACCAGATAAACCATTGAGAATTGGCAAAGGCGCTGTTATTGGAATGGGTGCAGTAGTAACAAAAGATGTTCCAGCAAACACTACTGTTATTGGAAATCCTGCAAGAATTTTGGGAGAATAAATTATCTATTTCTTATGTTTCTGAGTAAATTTCCGATTCCCCATTTTGGTGATGGGTCAAAGAAATGTGATAGTAGAGTTTGTCTTTTATCTTCAATTAGATCTTTATTACCATGTAAAGTTTTAATACCGAGAAAAATTAAAGGTCTATAATCAGAAAAATTTTCTACTAATTTATTTTTTTTTTTCGCTAACTTTTCAAATCCTTTTTTGGAATTAAATTTTTTATAAAATATCTTTTGAAGTATATTGATAATCTCAAGTTTTGGAGTATTTCTAAAATTTGGGAAAAAAACTAAGTCACCACCCCTTACTTCTCCATTATTGTTTTTGGGAATATACATTGGCAAAATCATTGTAAAGATGTGTGAGTCGAAATGTCCTCTATAACTCTCACTTTTTTGATTAGAAATTACATTTCTTACAATGTGATATTGATCATCAATTCTTCCATTATAAAAATACTCTTTTCTTGCAAGCTTATACAACTTGGGTAAAAGAATGTCGTAGAAACCATATTTTTTTAATAAGTTTTTATGAGTTTGATTATTTTCATTATAAGTGTTGTTTATAGTTTCTTTATGTATAATTTTAAAATATTCACTGTTATCTAATAATTCATTGATTGGAGGTAAATAACAGTACCCTTCATTAATCAATCTTACTAATCTGCGGTCAATATCTTTCCAGTAATTTTTTATATTTATGTCGTAATTCATCGTCAATAAGATTTATCATATTAATACTTGGAAATAAAACAGAAATAAATGTAAGAATAATAATTTTAAAATACATTGATATACTAATATTTTTTATATACCACCTCTCTAATTGAGATTTAATAGGGGAGATATATTTCTGATATACTTTGTCAGGACTATTTGAACCACTAAATAGTTTTTCTTCATCCCTGAATACTAGTGAACCAATTCCAGTAAGACCTGGCTTTACAGAAGAAATAATTTGACGACTTTCTAGATTATACATCATAAACTGTTTCTTTAGCAGCGGACGGGGGCCCACTACACTCATATCGCCTCTTAAAATATTTAATAGTTGCGGTAATTCGTTTATTTTTGTTTTACGTAAGATTTTTCCAAATGGCAAAACTCTATGATCATTTTTAATTGTAATGGTTTTAGTGCCTATAGTTTCACTATTTTTCTTCATTGTAGCAAATTTTATTAATTTAAAAGCTTTCATATTTATGCCAACTCTCTCTTGAAAGTAAAATATTTCCCCCTCTCCAGTTACTGAAAGAATTAGTATAACTAATAGGAAAAGAGGAATCAGAACAGTAATAGCAAATAAACTAATTACAATATCAAAGGCTCTTAATAAAAATTTCATTAAATTAATTTTTTGAACCATATGTTTGGAACGCTAGAGGGTATGTTGACAACTCTTTTTTGCAAATTTTCGCTTATCTGGAGATCCCCTCTATAACTATCTTTATACATACTAAGATGGTGCATTAATTTCCAGGCTGGCCTTGTCATAACTCCATTTTGATTGGTATATTCGAGAAATTCATTTCTCTCAATTTCATCATTAAAAATTATTGTATTTAGCCAAAAATTACTTTTTGTTCCATTTGGCTCATCAAGAAACGATACATTAAATCCATTTGAAAAAGTTTTGTACATTTTAGATAATTTTCTTTTTAATTTTAAAATTTTTTTAATCTTCTTCATTTGAGAGTAACCTAAAGAAGCATTTAGACTTGGAAGTCTATAATTATAACCAACTTCATCGTGAATATACTCATATGTATGAGGAACTTTTGCAGTACTTGAAATATGTCTTGCTCTATCACTGATCTTCTTACTATTTGTCAACAATGCACCACCACCACCTGTAGTAATTATTTTATTACCATTAAAACTAATAATACCTATTTCACCAAAAGTACCCGTATGTTGATTGCCAGTATAGCTGCCTAAAGATTCAGCTGCATCTTCGATAAGTGGAATATTATAATTTTTACATATTTTTCTTATTTTTTTAATTTTACACGGATGTCCATAGATGTGCGTTGCTATGCAACAAGAAATTCTTTTTCTAGTTATTTTATTAATCAATTTACCATTTTGAATTTTTGCATTTTTCAATAAAAACTTTTCTAATGAGTCTGGATTTAAACCTAAGTCATCCTCAGAAATATCAATGAAAATTGGTCTAGCCCCTGTATATGTTATTGCATTTGCTGCTGCAACAAAGCTAAAAGACTGGCAAATTACCTCATTATCTTGTTCGACACCTAAGACTCTAAGAGCGATATGAATTGCTGATGTAGCATTGACCATTGATACTGCAAAATTACTTTTAGTAAATTGGCATATCTTTTTTTCAAATTTTTCAACAAATGGGCCTGCTGTAGATACAAAATTACTATCAATTGTATTTTTTAAAATCGAAATGTCATTTTTATCAAAGATTGGTCTATGAAGAGTAACTTCATTTTCATTTTGATATATTAATCTTGTAAAATTTACAAATTCTTTACTAAAATATTTAGGCATTTTTTTCTAAGTTTTGAATAATAATACTATTAACTTTATGTACATCATATTTTTCTTCAGCTAATTTTCTAGAATTTTTAGCCATCATAATTAGACTCTCACGATCTAATTTAAGCACTTTATTTATTGAATCTACAAGGCTCCGAACTGATTGAGGTTCAATTAAATATCCATTAAAATTTTCTATAACAGTTTCTTTACAACCAGGTACATTAGTTGTGATGATTGGTCTTCCAATTGACATAGCTTCTAGTACAGTTCTTGGAGTGCCTTCTCTGTAGCTTGGCAATACATATGTACTACATGCATTTATAAATGGTCTTACATCATCTGTTTTTCCATGAAATTTTACTATATTTAAATCAACCATTTTTGAAATTTTCTCTTTATCGATTTTATCTATATTATTCTCATAAAAACCAACTAAATGAAATTCAACTTCAGGGTATTTATTTTTTATTGTTCTTGCGGCTTCCAAGTATTCTATGATTCCTTTTGACTTTATCAATCTTGCGATTAGTAAAAAATTTATTTTTTCAGGCAAAGCACTTTCTTTATAAAAATCTAAATTTACTCCAGAACCATTTATTAAAATAGTTTTTTCATCAGGAATTTTAAACAATTTAATAAAGAGTTGTTTATCATCAGAATTTTGAAAAAAGATTTTTGAAGATGTTTTTAAACTCAAGGAATAAAAAAACTTTACCAGTTTTGATATTAATTTATCTTTATTTTCATCTAAGAAAAAATATCCTATTCCTGTTACAATAATAAATCTATTTTTAATATTTAATAAGTAAGCCAATAGATTTCCAAAAACAATAGGTTTTAAATTGTACGATAAAATATATTTTGGTCTATGCCACACAAAGTGAAATAATAAAATTAAAACTATCAAAATATCTCTAATTGGTGAAATTTTTGCTCCAATTAGCGGTATATTGATTAATTTTACGTTCATCTTGCAAAGTGATTTTGTATAAAAATTATTTTGATTTAGATTTGGCGATATAGCGTAGATACTAAATCCTTTTATGTTAAGTTCTTCAATAAGCTCTTTTCTAAAAAGAATGAGTGACTCTGATACGCTTGAAAAAATAAATATTTTTTTATTATTCGTTTTTAGCATATTCAATTAGATAGAGATTTCCATAAACTATTATAACTTATTAACATTTTATGAAGACTAAAATTTTCTGCGATGTGCTTTCTGCAGTTTGTTTTTAATTTCTTCCACTTACTAGTGCTAGATTTTATTTTTAAAATTTTATTTATAGTCTTTATTAATTGTTTTTGACCTTTAGAATCTACTATAAAACCATATTTACCAAGTATTTTTTTTGCCTCGCCTTCACCGGAAGAAATGCATGGTATTTCACATGCCATCGCTTCCGCAAGGACATTAGGAAATGACTCAGAATGTGATAATAAAACATGAATGTCTAATTTTTTGTATACATTTTCTATTTTTTCTACAGATCCTAAGAGTATAATTTCAGATAAAACACCATTTTTCTTAATTAAATCTAGCAGTTTAAAATTATTTTTTATTATATTTTCACCTGCTAGATAACACTTAAACTTGATATTATTTTTTTTAAGTTTGCCCATAAATTCCACTAGCCTTTTGTGATCTTTATATTGACTGTATCGACCTACCATCCCTATTTTTAAAATATTAGACATTGATTTTTTTTTGTTTGGTTTGAATTGAGTAATGTTTACACCATTATGAATAAGAAAGCTTTTTTCCTGAACATATCCAATTCTTTCATGTATTTTTCTTGAAATCTCTGAACAATATATGATCTTACTTGGTATATATTTCGATAGAATTGCACAAAATCTTACAATCAATTTTGTTGAAATCTTCATCCTATAAGAAGAAATATCTGTGTGCCTTACATTCCAAACAATTTTACTTATATTTAAAACTCTTCCAAATAAACCACCAATGAGATCACTATGATAAAGCCACGTTTGAAGAATATCTGGTTTTTCTTTTTTAAGAATTGAAACTAGTCTGAATATTTTTAATAAAGCTAAAATATCTTTTCTGATATTAAGTTCGTACAATTGAATTGATTTACTTCTCAGTTTATTCTTGTATTTTCCTCCACCGAGCAAGGTACAGACTACGTGTGAATTATCTTTATCATTAAGACACAAATTAGCTAATACTCTTTCGGCTCCTCCATCATCTAGACTATTAATTAGGTGAAATATTTTCAAATTTTACCAATGATAATTTTTGATTTAATTTTTCTTCTGAACCAAAAAAAAGACTCAAATAATTTATCAATTATATTTACTTTTCTTGGAAAAAGCTCAGTTTTATTAAGGTCAATGAAATTTTTTCTATTATTTTTTATAAAATTTGTCATCTTTATAAAATCTCTTTCTTTCATAGTATTTGGATGCAGACAAAAAGTCCAAGTACCAAAAGGCATTTTTCTAAAATTCCATAACTGTGCAGGTATCCAAGTAAATCCATCTTTAGTAAAATGGTTCACTGCTAAACCATCACTAATAGTTTTTATTTTTGTTAACTGCTTTAAAGCAGTGAGGGTTATATTATTAAACGTGTGCTTTGGAGCGACCCATATTTTTGGTTCAATATCATTTTTTGAAAATATATTTATTGCTCTTTGAATTTTATCTCTTTGTTCAATAAGAGTATAACCTGTAAATTCTGATGTATCATAAAAATGTAATATACTTTTGCTAGCTGTCTTTACTAGTGAATGCTGAAACCCATGAAGACCTATAATCCAATTTTTTTCTTGCCAGGATTTTACTTTTAACCAAAATTTTTTGTCAAATTCACTATAGTTAAGAGTTTTGTCTTTATTATCAGGTATAACTGAAACGATTGGTTTGATAGAAAAACTATCAAGAATTTTCTCAATTCTTAACCAATTGTCTTTTTTCATTGTAGGACAAGCGTCATCTAATCTTATAATATAATTTTTTACAAACATTTGATCTCGTATTATTTGTTTATACTTAATAGTATTAGAGATCTAGTACTATCTTCTGGATCTTGAAATTCGAAAATTTTTTTTGCAAATCCTCTAAAATAATCTTCGAAATCGTGGAACGATTTATTTTTTTTGTTTACTTTATCTAAAAAAATAAATTTTGTTCTACTTAAAATTTTACTATTTATAATATATGATTTAATATAAGTTTCATCTACTCCATGTAACCAATTTATTATAATTAAAAGATCAATATTAAATTTTGTACGATTTAATTCATCAAAGCTTCCTGTATGATAATTGGTATTTTTATCTAAAAATCTTGCAAAATTAATTACAGCTGTATCTTGATCATATCCATATTTTGAGTCTCCTTTTACTCTGCTAATAATATCTCCTGCTCCACAACCAACCTCCACAATTGTAGAAGGTTTAAGATCATTTGATATTTCAACAATTTTTTGTTTATATGACCTACAGTGAAATGGAGTCTTAATATGCCATTTATCTATTTTAAAAAAACTCGCTAAAATTATAAAATATATCTTATAAAAGATGCACAAGCAAAAAGGCCTAAAACCTAGAATTATAAATTTCTTTTTTATTTTCTCTGTTAACATTATTTATTTAAATACTTTGTTTGCTGGTCAAATGACCAATGATAAAGAAAAAAATAAGTGAATTTGGATACATAAATAAAGTATTATAATGAATAGAGCATAAAATTATTACTATTATTAATATTTTATGTCCCATACTGAATTCATTAAAACTAATATTTTTATATAATAAGTATAAAATCAAAATAAATGGGACAATGCCAATAACAAATGGCAATGTTAGTAAATATATTTCTCCCGCAATATCTGAATAACCTTGATAACCTCCTCCAAGAAAAAAATAAATTAAATTACTTTCAGCATGAGATATATTTAATAGGTAATCGTATACAAATTTGGCAATATCGAGAACTTGTTTTCCATAAAGGATAGAATAAATACCAATGAAAAATAAAGGTAGATAGATTAATTTTAAGCTAATTTTTTTCGAACTAATTAAGAAAAATATAATTAAAAATATTAAGTAAGTAGTTCCCACAGCATAAAAAAATGTTAAAAGAAAACCAATAATTAATGCAGTGTTTCCAAATGAAAAGAATTCATTTTTCATATAATAAATATAAAAACTGATACCCAGTATTAGAGATGAAGTAGCGTATTGTGTTCCAGAAATTCCTAGGGGTCTATAAACTACGTCAAGAAAGATTGGAAAATCACCTGTATTTAGATCAGCTGTGAATGATCGTGTTCCCTGAAATAATATGTTTCCTAAATTTCTATTTATGAAACTATCCGATGTAAAATTTGCACTAATATAATTGAAGCTTTCCAAAAATATAAATAATATAAAAATATTTAAGAGCAATTTATTTGCAAAATATTCTTCTTTTTTTAAAACGATATATCTCCCCCAGAAATAAAAAGGTATTGGCAGTAAATAATTTACTAAATAATAAATCTCACCACTTACGTCATCAAAAATAATGGACCTTACAATGGATGATAATAATAAAATCGCAATTAAAGAGAAAATGATTAGGTCATTTACTTTTATTTTTCTCGGAATTATAAAAATAATTAGTGCTGCAAATATTATTAAAAAAAAAATATGCAGATCCCATATATATGTATTTATATGTGGTAAAATTAATCTATTTAATTTCCAACCTAGAATAATAAATATAAGAAAAGAAATAATATTTATTCTTCTTATCATTTATTGTGAAACAAATTTGTTTTATTTTATTAAATGAAATTCAGCAGAAGATAGAATAGCAAAAAATGATGAGAATAATTTTCCGATAATTGGCAAATCCATCAGAAGAGATGCTAAGTTTCTCAAAATAGAATTTCCTTTGTAAACAATAAAATTTTTAGCTCTGATTTTATCTTCTGTAAGAAGGATCATTTTACTAAAATATTTTAATGAGATCTTCCTTTGATAATTAATTGTTTTTAAGTTTAGATAACTTTCAAGATATCTACCGCCCTGATTTGAAAAAATATCCCATAAAAATAATCTAATTTTTCTTGGAAAATAATGTATAAACCAACATCTCGAATGCGTATCGTAAGGCTGTAATCTCTGAGGTGCGTGAACTATAAATAATCCACCTGACTTTAAAACTCTACTTGCTTCTGAATAGTAATTGTCATGATCAAAAACGTGTTCAACCACCTCATTACTCGTCACAAGGTTAAACTTTTCATCTGTAAAGGGAATTTTATTCTCTTTGATAAGTTGGAATGTATTTTTTCCAAATCCAAGATTATCAAATAGTCTATTATCAAATTTTTCTACTATATCACCTCCATATGAATTGTAGTATCCAGCACATTTCAAAGCCATAATTAGTCTCCCTGAACCGCATCCATAATCATAAATAAAAATATCTTTATCTTCGCCATGCCTTTTTTTTATTTGATTGATTGTATATCTATAAGGAGACCATGCGCCAGAATTAAAATAATCTCTGATCAATCTTCCAGCATCAGAAAAAGTAATTACTCCTTTTTTGGCTAATTCAATTTGTTCAGCTACTAATTTTTCAAATGATTTTTCTTCCATAGTTCGTTTATTTTACTATTTCTCTGAATAAATTGATATAAGCAGATGTAGTATTCTCTAAAAAAAATTCACTTGGTAACTTTGATGGCAATACATTTCTTTTTAAAATTTTTGTATTCTCTTCTAATTCTCTGATAAAATTATTATCAAAATTTGTTAAGATAATATCTTTATTTTTTATAGAATCTTTTAAATCAATAAGCCCCCCTGACTGATGAGATGCAATAACTTTGGTGCCACACGCGAGTGCTTCTAGAGCGGCATTTGGCATTCCTTCCCACCTCGAAGGAAGAAGAAAAATATCCGCACTGGCTATCATTTCCCATGGCTTTTCTATATATCCATAGAAAATAATTTTTTCCTCAATTTTGAACTTTCTTGAAATTTCTTTTAAGTAAGCGTGCTCAGGTCCTTCACCTAAAATAATCAAATAAAAGTCTTCATTATATTTAGAAAGTATACGAATCAGAGTATCAAATCCTTTTTGATATACAAGTCTTCCCGCTGAAATTAGAATCTTTTTTTTCTCATCAAATCTTTTAAAACTCTTTATATTTTCACGAACTAATTTAACATCTATAGGATTATTAATTCTAACAATCAGATCATCATTTATATTAAATGAAGTTATTAATTCACTTCGAATTAAATTAGATTGAGCAATAATCTTATCTGCTGATCTGTATAAAATATTATATAGAAATTTGATTCTTGAGGATTTTAATATTACAGAAGGTGTATTAGCTTCACGTATAATAAATTTTATTTTTTTGGATAAAAATTTCTTTAGAAATAGTAATATTAAATTCACATGAGCTAATGAAGAAAATACTATATCTGGTTTATTTTTTTTAAGAATTTTGAAAATATCAAATAAACCATATCTGACTCTTTTTTTATTTAAAACTTCAACCTTTATATCTTTTGGTAATGTATTATAAAGATCGCCTTTGTAACATATTAGTACTAGTAAGACTTTATATTTTTTTTTAGTAAGACTTTTTATGATGTTAATAATTACTCTTTGTGCACCTCCTGCTTTAAGTGATGGCATAATAATAACAATTTTATTTTTCTGCATAGATTATATTTCAATTTCAAAGATAACTATTAGATAGCTTTTGCAATAAATACCATTACATTGGCCATACTTTGAGGCCTGAGATGAAATAAAATTTTGAGTATGATGTTTGCCATGAAAGATACTTTGTAACCCTCAGCTCTAGCGTCCTTTTCATCAAAATTCTTTTGAGATTTATGCCTAAAAAATTTAAACTTATACAAGAAAGGCATATTATACTCATAATCAACACTTAATATCTTAAAGCCAGACTGTTCTAGTAAATTTGAAAATTCTCTTGGAGCAAAGTTCCATTTATGGAACTTCAATTTATATTTTTTTTGGTTAATAAATTTTTTCATTTCAATATAGTCAATAATTCTATTTTGAATATTGTTTATTCTTATACTAACAGCTAAAAGGCCATCTTTCTTCATCACTCTTCGCGTTTCAATAAGAGACTCTAAAATATTTTTTTCTAAAGAATGATAAAGTCCAAATGCAAGGACAACATCAAAGAAATTTTCTTTATAATCTAATCTAAATATGTCTTGGCATGACACATTTGAAGATGGATAAATTGCTTTTACTTTATTGACTGCCTCAGCAATATATTCAATTCCATGTATGTTATAACCAAGCTTATAATAGTATAAAAAAATTCTACCCGCCCCAAATCCTGCCTCTAAAATTATTTGGTCTTTTGAATTGATTAATTTCTCAGAATACTTCCCTGGATACCTCTCGTGATTAAAAGTGCCAAGATCAACTGGTGCACTAACCCATCTATTTGTCCAATATTCTTTTGAACCTCCATGAGGTCTCAATGTCTTTCTCATAATTTTTATAATTTAATTACATGAAAATATCTCATAATATTTTTTATTGATCCCTTGATAATATTTTCTTTACCTCATGGTCCGAAAATTCAAAGATTTTCGTTTGACCTCTTTTAAAATTATTAAATATTTTTTTTTCACATATTATATCATTCTTAAAATATTTAGTATTTAGAAAATATTTCTTAGCTGGCCTTAAGTTTCTAAGTCTAATACATTTGCCATCAGAAAGACGCCATTTTGGATCTTTCTTAATCCAATTGGGGCCGTATCGATATTCTAAATGTATATTTGCATTTACGGGAATTGGAAAAGTTACGGAGTCAATTTTTTTTTTATCAACATAATTAAAATATGAATCTATTAAAACAAACCAAATAGAGGTTGCATACCTAAAATAAAAAAAAGATGTGATAATAATTACTGCTTTTCCAAAAAAATCATAAAAAATTAATGAAAGTATATTTTTTTTTACCTTTTCTTTATTTATATAAAAATGTGATAAATACTTAAAAAGGGTTTTTGATAAATATGATCCTTTAAATGGTTTATGAATATTAAATCTTACATATTCATTATTAACGTTATGATAAATATAGCAATCAATATGGGAAACAGGTAATTGAATTGATTCTGGTGGATATAATTTGAATCCATCAATTAAAAAGGGGAGATTTCCAAAAGCAACGACCTTGTATTTTAGCTTTCTCAATTCACCAATTAACTCAATTATTTCATTAATATTTTTAGAGTCAAATGCTAGATCAATATCGCTTGCTGGTAAAATTGATTTATCTCTTACTACCTTTAATAATGATCCAGCATCAAGCGTATATGTAATGTTATATTTTTCTGAAATTTTATTTAAACTTGAAAATACATCTTTAATACCTTGAGAGTATAATTTTTGTTTCATTTATTTACCTACTAATTAAATTTTTGTAAATTTTTTCAACTTTCAATATACCATTATTATTAATAAATTTTTTTATTGCATAATTTTTAGCTGATTTAGTGTAATCATGGTTTTCATGAAAAATTATTTTATTAATTAATTTAATATATTCTTGTGCTTCATTATTTGCCACAATAGTCACATATTTTCCATTTTCTGACACTTCTAAATGTGCTGAAATATTTGAAGCCACAACTGGAGTTTCTAATAGCATTGCCTCTACTAACACTCGGCCAAATCCCTCTATATGACTTGGGCAAACAATAATATCTAGTCCTGTTATTATAGGTTCAATTGGTTCAGAAAATGAATTAATAGTAAGATTCTTTGAAAACAGTTTGTTTAAATTACCATCACCAAACGCAACAAAGTTTATATGGTCCATTTCTTTAGCTAACTGAGAAAATAATTCAATCCCCTTATCATATTTTAAGCGTCCGATAAAACCTACGATTGGCTTATCATCTTCAATACCTAATTTAACTTTTAATTTAGATTTACATAATTTCTTATTATAAGAGATCTTTTCAAATGGATTAAAAATTACTTCTCTTTCTATATGGGGTCTTATACTCAAACTAACTGAATTTGAGATTGCAATTATTTTATTTGTTAAGTATCCAAAGAAATTCCAGATGTAACTTCCAGACATTATTGTTCTTTGATGCCATATGTGTTTACAATAAATTTTACTAACTAAAGACCAGGTTAAGTTACATCTTAAATCATTAGTATGAACTAAATCAATGTTATTAATCTGTATAAAATTTTTTATGACAAGAAAAGATTTAAATATTGAAACAATAGATGAAAATGCTGATGGTTTCTCACCAGCCAATGGGTTAATTAATAGTAATTCGTATCTTATACCCTTGGAGTCTAAATATTTTGACAATTTTCCTTCTGAGTGCAAAACAATCATAATTTTGAATTTTTTCTTGTTTAGTTTTTCTATTAAAAGAAGCGCTGATTTGTGACTACCTCCAACTGAGTCACCTGGAAATGGGAAGCATATTCTATACATTTAAAAGAATAAATTGAAATTTTTGCATTATAATTATTTCAGAACTTTATATTACTTAATTTAATAAAATAATAACTACATTATAAAGTTTTTTTATTTATAATAAAATTAAATAATTAAATACTTTTTTATAAAAGTTAAAAACAAATATTTAAATTATGAAATTTAAATCAAAAGCAGAAACACTATCTAAATTTAATAATTTTAAAAAAAACACATATACAGTTCCAAAATTATTTTATTTTACACAACACTCTTATTCCAAAAATAAAAAATATTTTTTGAATTTAATAAGTAATAAATTTAAAAATTTAGTGGCAATAAGATCATCAAATATATTTGAAGATAATAAAAAATCATCAATGGCGGGGTATTTTTATTCTTCTGTTAATAATAATCCTAAGGATAAAGCAAAATTGCAAATAGAAATCGATAAGGTAATAAGTTCTTATGATAAATATGCCCACAAAAAGAATTTAATTTTAATACAAGAAATGGTTCTCAATGTATCTCTATCAGGAGTTATATTTACGTCTGATTTAGAAGAATATTCTCCATATACTACTGTAGATTTCGTTTACGGAAAAGACACTACGGCGGTAACAAGTGGCTCCAGTATTAATAACAAAACTCTTATTTTTTTAAATAACAAAAATTTAAATATAGAAGATGATAAGATTAATAAAATTAGTAAGTTTGTACTAGAAATATGCAAAAAATCTAAAAATGATTTTTTAGACATCGAATTTGCAATAAGTAAGGATAATAAAATTCACCTTTTACAAGTTAGACAGATTGCTAATAAAATTAAATATAATAGAGAAATGAGTGAAAATATATATTCAGCACTCATAAGACTAGGTAAAAAGATTAATAAATTACAAAAACCTCATCATAACTTGCTTGGAAAAACATCTTTTTTTGGAATTATGCCTGATTGGAACCCGGCAGAAATGATTGGAATTAAACCTAGGCCACTTGCATTAAGCATTTATAGAGAATTAATAACAAACGCTGTATGGGCAAATCAAAGAAAGTCTTATGGTTACAGAGATTTAAGATCTAATCAATTAATGACTACTTTTTTAGGCACTCCTTATATTGATATAAGAGTTGATTTTAATTCTTGGATACCAAGCAGTTTGAATGAGAAATTAGCTGAAAAACTTACAAATTTTTATTTAAAAAAATATAAAAAAAATATTCACTTACATGACAAGATTGAATTCGGTATTATATTTACGTGTTTTACATTATCAACAGATAATCGTCTCAAAGAACTTAAAAAAAATAACTTTTCTAGAAGTGAAATTTTATCAATAAAAAAAAGTCTAATTGAGATCACAAATAATTCATTTAAAAAGTATAATGATAATATAAAAAGTCTTGAAGTTTTAGATAAAAAATTTCATCAAGTTAGTAATTCTAGTATGTACTATATCGATAAGATATACTGGCTGGTTGAAGACTGCAAAAATTATGGAACTATTGCCTTTGCAGGATTAGCTAGATGTGCGTTTGTAGCAATAGATTTACTTAATTCTATGGTTGATAAAAAGATTATTTCTGAAAATGAGAAATATGAATTTCTTAAATCAATAAACACTATAACATCTAAAATCAGCACAGACGCAACTAATCTTAAAAAATCTGATTTTATTGAAAAATATGGACACTTAAGACCAAATACTTACGATATTTGCTCGGTTAATTATCAGGAAGGATACTCATTATATTTTAAGAAAAAAACAATTAGAAATAGAAGTGTACGTTCCAAAAATAAATTTAGATTTAAAAACTCACAGCTATCAAAAATAAATATAATTTTAAAGAAATCAAAAATAAATTTATCTGCACATGAGCTTGTAAAATTTATAAAAGAAAGCATAGAGTCTAGAGAATATGCAAAATATAAATTTACAAAAAATATTGATCAGATATTAAATCTTATAAAAGACTTAGCTAAGAGAAATAAAATTTCAACTGAAGAAATATCTTTTATAGAGATCCAATCTTTATTAGATTTATACTATAACTTAACAAATGAAAATGTACGTAATAAACTTCTAGATGAAATTAAAAAAAATAGAAGAATATACGAATTTAATGAGAATATAAAATTACCTCACAATATACTAAATTCAAACGATATATTTTATTATATTTCAAACAATACAGTAGGAAACTTTATTGGTAATAATGATATTGAATCTGATTTAATTAATTTGGAAAAATTTGAAAATCAAAACTTAGAGGAGAAAATTGTTTTCATAGAAAGTGCTGACCCAGGATATGACTTTATATTTACTAAAAATATAGGTGGTTTAATTACTAAATTTGGGGGCGCAAACTCACATATGGCTATTAGATGTGCAGAACTGGGTATACCAGCAGCAATTGGGATTGGTGAAAAATTATTTGAAAATTTAAAAACAAAGAAAAGAATAAAGTTGAACTGTAAAAACTCTAAAATTGACATAATCGTTTAGCATATAAATAATATTTAATTAAAAAATTAAATTATGAGAATTATTTTGATACCTTCAATAAAAACTCCTTATCAATCTCAGATTGAATACTCTATCGATAGAAAATTATATAAATTAATTAATGATCTATTCTTGAATCCTGAGATTTTACTGCCTGAGGGTGATAAAAAAAGTAAGAAAATTGATTTAATAATAATTTCAGGAGGTAATAATCTGTCTTCGAAAGAAAATATTAAGGCAAACATTGAAAGAGACAAGTTATCTAAAAAATATTTAAATTTAGCTTTAAAAGATAAAATTCCTATTATTGGTATATGTTATGGAGCCCAATTCATAGCAGAAAAATATAATAGTACACTTGTTAAAGTTAAAAATCATGTTGGAAAACATAAAATTTATTTTGATAAAAAAATAAAATTAAAAAATTTTAAATATAAATTAATTGTTAATTCATTTCACCAGTATGCAATAAAACATATATCTAAAGATCTGGATGTTCTTGCAACAGCATCAGATTTTACAATTGAACTTTTTCATCATAAAAAAAATAAAATATTAGGAATGATGTGGCATCCGGAACGCTACAAAAATATCAGGAGTATTGATGCCGAAATCATAAAAACTTTTTACAGAAATAAATTATGAAATTAGTAATCTTAGCTTCAGGTAAAGGCTCAAGACTTAATCAGCTTACCAAGAGACAACCTAAATGTCTTGTAAAAGTGAATAAAAAACCAATTATTGACTATCAAAATAAAATATTTCCTATGTTTAATGAAGTTATAGTTGTTGTTGGATTTCAAAAAGAAAAATTAATCAATAAATTAGGCTCAAAAGTAAAATTTATTGAAAACGTAAATTACATAAAAACCAATATGGTACACAGCCTTTTTTGTCCGAGAAGATATATAGACGAGGACATAATTTTTATTTATTCAGACATAATATTTGATCCACGTTTGATTAATAGACTAATTTATATTGATAAGACAGTTTTACCTCTAAATATCAATTGGCTTGAAAATTGGAAAAAAAGAATGAGTTTGAAAGAGATATACAAAGATGCAGAAAATATAAAAATTAAAAATAACAAAATAATATCAATTGGTGAAAAAATTCATAATATGCAATTACCACGTTTCCAATACATGGGAATTATGAAAATTAAAAATAAAGATTATCATGTTATGAGTAATTACTATAAAAAATTAAAAAATAAAGGTATAGACTTTACAAGTTTTATAAATTCAATTTTAAAAAATAATATAGTAAAAATATCTTATACAAAAAGTAATCATTTTTGGACTGAAATAGACACTATGAAAGACTTAAAAGCTGCGAATAATCTCATTAAAAAAGAAAAATCTATTATAAAATGGTAATATGGATAATCGGCCTATCAGGCTCAGGAAAATCTACATTAGGTCATAAGATTTTTAAAAAGGTAAAAAGATTTAAAGATAACATTATCATAATAGATGGCGATGAATTTAGAAAAGTGATGAATAATGACTTAGGCTATTCATTAAATGATAGAAAGATCAACGCACAAAGAATAGCTAGGTTCTGCAAATTTTGTGATAATCAGGGTATACATGTAATATGTCCAATTCTCTCTATATTCCCAGAAATAAGGGCGTGGAATCGAAAAAATATTAAACATTATTATGAAATCTTTATTGAATCAGATATTGAAACACTTAAAAAAAGAGACTCTAAAGGTATTTATAAAAAATATAAAAATAAAAAAATTAAGAATGTAGTTGGTTTAGATATTAAATTTCCATTACCTCGAAATTCAGATTTAGTTATAAAGAACAATAAATCGTTGAAAACGTTTACTTCGTATTCAGATTTAATTTCAGAAATAATATTAAAAAAATGAGTCTTTATGATTTTAATCAAAAAAATCTTTTTCGTATTAGAGAAGATTATATGTACTCGAGTTTTCATGGTGAAAAATTTTTAAAATCATACTTTAAAAACAGAAAATTTTTTTTAAATAAAATTAATAAATTTCAAAAAAATAATTTATTTAAAGAAATGAATTTGAATATAGAATATTTAAGTAAATATTTATATCAAAATAAAAAACTACAAATTAACTTTAGAGACACTTTAAAAGAAAAGGGAATATTAGTAGACTGCGAAGAGCTTTATGAACTTGGTGAATTTACAAATAAAGTAAAAATTGATACCAATAAACTTATTGACCAGTTATTACTCAATTTAGTTAATAATAAGAAAATAAGATTATCACAAAATTATATTTTTAAAATATTAATGAGATTTGAAGTTTCAAAGTGTCTTCATAACAGTTATATAAATAAGTCTAATAAATTTTTAAAAAGCAATAACTCCGATAAAATACTAAAAGTATATTACTATAAATTCAGTATGATTTTAGCTCTGCATTTTATTAAAAATAGTGATTTAAGAATATTAAATACATTTTTAAAAATAAATGACCTAATTACTTCAAGTCATTTCTATAAGTCAGCGATTATCAATCAGATTTTATATTTCAATTTGGTTGCTGAAACCTTTTTTATTAAAAATCTAATTGTAAAAAATGAAAATAAATAAAATTGCACTAATTGTCACAGATACCACTAGATCTAAAGTCTATCTTTCATTACTTGAGTATCATAATCTTTTACCGAAGTTTATTTTATATTTAAGAGATAGAAAGTTAAAATATATTTACAGTAACAAATTAAATTTAAAAAAAAATAATATAGTAAAAAATAAATACATAAATGAATTTAAAAAACTAAAAATTGATATTGATTTTAATATCCAAGATAAACTAAGTAAGTTAAAAACAGTTTATAAGTCATTCGATACAACTGATATTCACAGATCAGATGTAATTGATTTAATTAAAAATAGAAATGAAGACACATTTATTTATTCAGGCTATCCTGGTGTTATCATTAAAAATAAAGAAATATTAAAAATAAAAAAATTTCTACATATACATGGTGGATATCTTCCAAAATACAAAGGTAGCACAACAAATTATTTCAGTATTATCGAAAGAAATAAAGTTGGGGCTAGCGCAATAATTTTGAATAATGACATTGATAGTGGACCGATACTTTACAGAAAAGAATTTTCTGCCCCATTATTTAAGGAAAGCATGGATCACTTATATGATTCCTATTTCAGGGGGCAAGTGTTAATAAAAACTTTAAAAAAAATTGCCAAAAATAAAAATAAAATATTACCTTTAAGAAAAAAAGATCAAAAAACATCAGAGAATTACTATATAATTCATCCAGTATTAAAGCATATTGCAATTATGTTATAACAATTAGAAATTTAATTGAGACTAAATAAGTTTATTAATAGATATATTAAATTTCTTTAAATAATTTTCTACAAGCCAAGAGTTAGCATTTCTTGCTCCCCTTTTATCTTTTATAGAATCATACCAACTTATAATAGCATTTTTTTTTGAGACATCATTTAAGTAAGATAAGTATTTATGATCAAAATTTTTCCATTTTTTTTTATTAAAAGTTAAAAAAAATAAAATTTTTAAATAGGGCCTTATAATCCTATGCATTATAGGGCTAACCCATGTTTTCTTTCTTATTGGTTTCCATACCCCTCCATGATCGTGTTTCTCTAAGTAATCAATAAAAATATTTTGCGAAATTTTGTCATCTAATGAAATATTCCTCCAATAGTCTATAAAATCATAATCAAAGTAAGGCATCCTCCAACCAAAATTATAAAAATCATAAACTCTTTGATTACTCATAACTATTTTTGATTGTCTATTCATAAATTCTAAATACTCATGATATTTATAGTCAAATTTAGAGTCATGAGAATTTAAATCAAATTTAGATAACTGCTTGGAAAGCATTTCTTTTATTATTTTTATATTATTTGGTGTTTTAAGTGATTCCCATAGACTAAAATGTTTTTCAATATAATTATCTAAAATAAATTTTTTTCTTAAATTTACATCAGCTTCAACGCTTTTTTTATTAGTAAATTTTAATGGAATATGTCCACTGGTAAAAAAATCCCCAGCCATTCCATTGATAATTACTGTATCATTTTTAAATCCTTTTTTCTTTAAATAATCACACGCTATTAACTCGTGAGATACAGGAAATGAAGCAAGACTATCAGAAAATTTAATATATTCCTTATAAGTTTTACTTTCATAATATTTTTTTGAAGTTTTATAATTTATTTCAATAAAGAACCATTTAAGTCCTAATTTTCTTGCAATATTTTTTGCGTGATATGCTTCAAAATTTCCTTTCTGACCGTAAGAAAAACAACATACATTTTTATAGTTTTTCTTTTTCAAAAAAGATGCAATAAGCCTTGAGTCTAAACCAGCTGAAAGTGGTACTAGTATTTTTTTTCCAGCGCAGCTCTCTATAATATTTTCAAAGATTGTATTTAATAGCTCGTCTAACTTTTCTAATTTAGCGTCTCTATTTTTGTCAATATAATCAGTTGGCATATATTCATACCACTTATGATTTCGTAAATTTATCTTATCTACATGGATGAATTCTCCTGCATTCAGGTTTTTGATATTGTGAAAAAGTGTATTTCTTCCAATTGTACACCCACTCATTGCTATTGAAAGTGCTGATGATTGACTAACTGTTAGATTATTATTCACTACATTATCAATGATTTTCTCTGTATTGGAAAATATATATGTTTTATTATTGTAACGTAGATAACTTAGAGGAATTGATCTTCCTATATCAACGCATGCAACAACCTCATTTGTTTTCTCTAAAATAAAAGCATAGTGACCTCTAAGAGAATTTAAATATTCAGAAATTGATTCATTGTTTAAACTCATTAAATGCTTCGTAAGATACTCAGCTGCCTCTACTTTTTCTAAAAAAGGATTATACAAATATCCTCTGAAATACCCCTTGCAATCTCTGTAAGAATAGGATGACCATGATTTGTCTAAAACTATTTCACAATACTTGTTTATTTTTTCTTTTTTCATGGTAATGACAGGAGTAATATAAAAACTATTAAATAGTAGTTTCTATCCAAATGTAATTGAACAATGCAAATAACACCATTTAAATATTTTTTTTCTAATTTTCCTTACAAATCAATAATTATAATCATCTTAATATTCTTTTCTGGACTGTTTGAAGCTTTCAGTTTTGCTGCAATACTACCCTTAATATCAGTATTATTCAAAGATAGTATATCAAGTAGTGATGGAATTATTATTGATTATATAAATAATTTTATATTGTTTTTTAACATCAATTACACTCTTATAAATATCCTAATAATCATTATTTTTGGTTTTATAGCTAAAAGTATTTTATCTTTTTTAGCAATGCAACAAACAGGCTTTGTATGCGCAGAAGCAGAGACTTTAGTGCGTCAAGATCTTTCAAATGCTCTTTTAAATACGAAGTGGTCTTTTTTCAATGAAAACAAAATTGGAAATTTAAGTACGGCTTTCAGTCCTCAAACGGAAGTTGGTGCAAATGTCTACAGGGTAAGTTTCTTGGTAATAACCGACTCAATTCATATCTTAATCTTTTTATTAATGGCACTCACGCTATCAGCTACTGTAACTATAGTTTCGATAGTATTCGGTGTAATCATGATGTTTTCATTAAGATATTTTGTGAAAATTGCTGGTTTTGCTAGTAAGCTTTCCACAAAACATATGGCAAGCCTTATATCTAAGTTGATAGAGGGGTTAAGTGGATTAAAGTCAATAAAGGCTATGTCAGCTCAGGATAATTTAGAAAAATATTTAAGTAAAGACATATACAAAATTCAAAACTTAAGAAAAAAAATTATTATAAGTTCATCTGTTCTAAAAAATATTCAAGAGCCAGCAATAATTTTAGGACTTTCAATTCTTGTATTTTATCTATTTACATTTTTAGAAAATAATCAAAGTTCTGCTATACTATTGATGGTATTATTTTATAGATGTCTGCAAAAATTATTAAATTTGCAAATTTATTACCAACAAATTGCTGTAGCAATTCCAGCCTTTAATTTTATTCAAAAAATTATTTACGAAGCGACTAATGACAGAGAAGATATAAATGCTGGTAAAAAAATAACTTTCAAAAAAGATATAAATTTTGAAAATGTGAGTTTTAAATATAATGAAAAAAATGTTTTATCTAATTTAACATTTAAGATAAATGCCTTTGAAATTATTGCAATACTCGGTGAATCCGGAAGCGGTAAAACTACGATAATTGATCTGATTTCAGGTCTTACAAAACTGCAAAAAGGTGACATAAAAATTGACGGTAATTCTATAAGATCAATTAATTTATCCAATTGGAGAAGTCAAATAGGTTATGTGCCTCAAGACCCGTTTATGATTCACGATAGTATTCTAAATAATATAACTCTTGAAAATCATAAATATACAAATCAGGATGTAGATTGGTCATTAGAAAAATCAGGTACAAAAGACTTTATTTCTGCAAAAGCTGAAGGTGTTTATTTTGATATTGGAGAGTTTGGCTCAAAACTATCTGGAGGTCAAAAACAAAGACTTGCTATCGCAAGAGCAATAATAAGAAAGCCTAAAATACTAATATTAGACGAGCCTACATCTGCCTTAGACTCTGTATCTGCAGCAAGAATTAAAAAAACACTTCAAGAATTGCAAAATTTTATGACTATTATTATTATTACTCACCAAGAAGATCTTGCTGATATTGCATCAAAAATTATTAGAATTAAACATGGTGAAATTACTTCATAAACTCCACACTTTATGTCCTAATTTTTCTATTTTCCTTTTTTGATATATTGATTTTATATCGAATACTACTGCGTTTTTTTTAAGCAAACTAAAAATTTTCTTTTCTTTTAGATTTTTGTAAAATTTATGTGCAACACTTATTACTATTGCATCACATTTATTAGGCAGTTCATTCCAATCTAACAATGATATACCATAAAGTTTTTTAATTTCTGATTTGTCAGATAAAGGATCGTGAACATAAACTTTAAAACCTATTTTTTTTAGTCTGTTTAGTAATTCAATAGATTTAGAGTTTCTAATATCTGAGCAATCTTCTTTAAAGGTTGTTCCAAGAAATATGATTTTTTTATTTCGTGAACTTTTTAAAAGCTTACTTACTTTTGAAGCAATTTCTTTTGGTATATTGTCATTCACCTCTCTTCCAGATAGTATGAGTTTTGGTTTATGACCCAGTTTTTTTGCCTTAAATGTTAAATAGTACGGATCTACACCTATACAATGTCCACCTACGAGACCAGGTGTAAATGGTAGAAAGTTCCATTTTGTACTCGCTGCTTTTAACACTTCTGATGTATCAACACTCATTAAATCAAAAATTGAAGATAGCTCATTCATCAATGCTATATTTAAATCTCTCTGAGTATTTTCGATGACTTTTGCAGCTTCAGCAACCTTAATACTTGGCGATTTATACACTCCAGCTTTAATGATAACTGAATAAATTCTGGCTAATTTTTCCAAGGTATTTTTGCTATCACCTGAAACTACTTTAGTTATATGAGTGATAGTATGTTTTTTATCACCAGGGTTTACTCTTTCAGGAGAATATCCAACATAGAAATCTTTAAGCCATTTAAATCCTGAGTATTTTTCTAAAATGGGAACACAAACTTCTTCAGTAGTGCCAGGATAAACGGTTGATTCAAAGACTATTATAGATTTTTTTTTCATATTTTGAGCAACTTCTTTTGTTGCATCCTTAAGAATCTGTAAATCGGGTTTATTATATTTTGTGACTGGAGTCGGGACAGATACGATAATTATATCAGCAAGATTAATTTCTTTAATCGAATTAGTAAAAGTAATTTTTTTTGAGTTTTTGAAATCAATTCTTGATATCTCACCAGTAGGGTCAAAACATTTTTTGTAGCTTTCAATTTTTTTAGTTGATTGATCAACACCAATAGTTGAAAATTTTTTACCAAATTCAAGTGCTAGAGGTAAACCAACATAACCAAGTCCAACAACAGCAAGTCTATAATTCTTATTCATTACTCTGTTTTGTAATAATCTTTATACCATTTAATGAACATCTCAATTCCATCGTTTATACTGGTATTTGGTTTATAATTGAAATTATTTACTAGTTCAGAAACATCAGCATTTGTTGCTGGAACATCTCCTGGTTGCAATGGTAAATAGTTTTTAATAGCTTTTTTTCCTAAACATTTTTCAATTGCTGCAATATAATCTTCTAATTTTACTGTGTTGCTATTTCCAATATTATAAACTCTCCATGGAGAATTGCTTGTGCCTGGATCAGGGTTTAAGGCATCCCAACTATTATTTGCAGTAGCAGGGTGCTTCAAAATTCTTATAACCCCCTCAACTATATCATCAACATAAGTAAAATCTCTTAAATGATTTCCATGATTATAGACATCAATTGAACGCCCCTCTAGAATTCCTTTTGTGAATTTAAATAAAGCCATGTCTGGTCTACCCCAAGGCCCGTAAACTGTGAAAAATCTCAATCCAGACGTTGGTAATTCATATAAATAAGAATAACAATGTGCCATCAGCTCGTTAGATTTTTTTGTTGCTGCATAAAGACTTACAGGATGGTCTACATTATTGTGAATTGATTGAGGAGTTATCTCGTTCGCTCCATAAACACTTGAGCTACTTGCATACAAAAGATGGTCAATTTTATATTTTTTTGACATCTCAAGTATATTCATAAAACCCATAATGTTACTATCAATGTAAGAATATGGATCTTTTTCTGCATACCTAACTCCTGCCTGGGCAGCTAAATTTATTACTTTTTTGGGCTTATAATTTAAAAAAACTTTTTCTAAATTATCTCTGTCTGATATATCCATTTTTTGATGAGAATAGTTATTGTATTTACTCAGTATCTCAACTCTGTCATTTTTAAGTTTTTGATCGTAATAATCATTATGATTGTCTACTCCAATTACTGAAAAATTGTCATCTAATAATCTTTTTGAAAGAGCAAAACCAATAAAGCCAGCGGATCCTGTTACAAGTATTGTCATAAGAAATATGTTTAAATCTCTAATTTTACTAATTCGTTAATTTCTTTTACATTTTTTTTTATATATTTCATATTATTTATTTAGGAACTTGAGGTAATTTAATTTAAAAATATCAGCTCTTACCTATAAAACTTAACATATTAATCTATGTGTTAAACATAATTATTTTTTTATTGAAATCACGCTCAACTATCAATATTACCGTTAATTTATTTTATGTTATTTTGTAGAAAATAATCCTATAATATTATAAAAAGTCGCTTTCTAACTTAAAACATAGGATTTCAATTTTTAAATAAATATATGTCCATTGATAATATATGTAGTGAGCTAAGTACCTCACTTATAAAACTCAAAAAAGTTACTAAAGATGATCAAAACTTTTCATGGGAAGTTGATCTCTTTGATTATGGATACCTAGATAGTTTTGGCGTAGTTGAGCTTCTAACTGAAATTTCAAAGATCTATAATTTAGATTTAACAAATGAAGATTTTTATAAGGAGTTAAGAACTATTAGGGCAATTGCTAATTTAATTGATTTAAAATTGAATGAACCAAAATGAATTTATTGAAATAGTTATTCCCTACGAATTAGAGGAAATTTCTAAGAAGCAAATTTTGTATTCTTCCGCGTTTATTGTTCCTGGCATAATTGATGTCATTAGTGAAGAAGGGTATATCAAATTCATTTTAGATAAACCTGTTGATAAAAAAATACTTGTTAATGGTTTAAAAAAACTCTCTGATAGATTTTCGATTATGAATGAATTCAAATCTGACGTCATTTTTGAATTACCATTCACAGGATCAGGAAATGGTCACAAAGAAATACAACATTTAATAAATTCAAAGAAAATACAACAAGTTTATCAAGGTTTATTTGTATGGAGAGAGCCATTATCTAAATTATTAGAGTTTTTAGATTTTATTGTAGTCAAAAGATTTGCCCGACCATTTAATGCAAATTTTGAAAAACACCCAAATGTTATATCTGTTAAGAGCCTTGCTAAAACAAATCATCTTACATCCTTTCCAGAGCATTTACATTTTATTACACATCTTGAAACAAACTTAAATAATATCGATCAATGCTCTGAGAAATTTAAAAATGACGGTATTGATGAAACACTAAAAAATATAAATACTTCACCGCCAGAAATAGTCCATAATCCATCAACTTGTTATAATTGTTTTGCTTCCTTAAAAAACAATAAAATAGATAATAACATTGCAATCACGGCAAAATCTTCATGTCACAGATATGAATCCTCCAATCACATTCAATTAGGAAGATTACTTGAGTTTGATTTAAGAGAAGTTATCTTTATTGGATCACCAGAGTATGTTCGTGATACAAGAGAGAAAACATTGCTATTATTGGAAGAATTTGCAAAAGACTGGGAATTAGGAGGAAAATTACAATCAGAAAATGATCCATTCTTTACTTCTGATTTCAAAATAAAAGCAAAACATCAAAGAGAAATGAAAATGAAATATGAATTCAGAACATATACAAATAAAAATAAAGATAATATGTCAATCATGTCATCAAATCTACATGGACTTACTTTTTCAAAAGCATTTAACATAAAATCAGATAATGGACCAATCCATACGGGATGTTTAGGTTTTGGTATTGAACGATTTGCGATTTCCTTTATTGCCCAACATAGTTTAGATATAAATAATTGGCCTTCCAAAGTAAGATCAGATTGGATTGAGTGGATATCAGCAAATGATAAATAAAAAAAGAATTAATCATGATATCAATATTAAATTAGCAGCTGACGAGCATATTGAATATATTGTTAAATGGCTTCAGGATAAGAATGTAAAGCATTTTTTATCTTCTAATTTGAGGTATGGCTCAATAAATGACACTTTAATTAAAGTCACTTTGAAAAGGCAAGATCAATCATGGAATGTAATTGAGTATAAAAATGAAATAATAGGTTTAATTGTTTTAGATAATTATGATTACGAAGATAAAATTGCAAATATATGGTATTTAATAGGAAAAAAGGAATTTCAAAACAAATCAATAATGTCTGAGTCTCTTAAGATTTTTTTGAAGAAAACTCCATTTATGTTAGATGTAGTGACAGCGTGGATTGGATCGAATAATATTTCTTCAATTAAATGTTTAGAAAAAGCAGAATTTAGAAGAGTAGGTCATATATCAAATGCTTTTAAAGTAGACGGTATTCACAATAGAGTAATTTTTGAAAAACTAATAAATTAAAATGGCTAACAACTATTTTGGATTAATTCTTTTAGTTTTAATTACTGCGCCCGTTTACAATTTATTACCTAAATATTTAAAGATTTATTTTTTACTCACACTAAGCTTGATTATTTACGCCTTATTTAATATTTCATTTCTATTAATACTTTTTCTCGTTATTTTTGTAACATTTATTTTTAGCTTTTTAATAAGGAAAAATAAACTTGGAGAATATTCAATTCATCTTGGGTGTATAACAGTTTTATCTCCATTGATTTTCTATAAGTATTTATTAATTTGGTTTGATAGTTCTTTTTTTAGTTTTTTACCGATTTCATCACTTACTTTCGGTGGTATGGGCCAGGTATTAATACCTGTGGGTCTATCGTTTTATACATTTCAATGTATTGGGTACTTAGTAGATATTAAAAGAAATATAGTTACGCCTGAAAAAAATATATTTAAACTTGCTGCTTTTATTTCTTTTTTTCCTCAAATTTTAGCAGGCCCAATTGAACGTTTCAAAGATTTATCACATCAATTATTTTATGCTAACCGCCCAAATCCATCCATGATACTAGATGGAATTACTATCACTCTTTATGGAATATTTCTAAAGATTGCTGTAGCTGAGCGTTTGGCGCCTTATGTTGATACGATATTTATAAATTACGAGAATCTATCACAATTTTCCATTTTTTTTGGAATGCTTGCTTTTACGATTCAGATGTTCGCTGATTTCGGTGGCTATTCGTTTATGGCTTTAGGTGTAGCAAAATTATATGGAATAAGTTTAACGAATAACTTTAAACAACCATTTTTATCTGTAAATATAATTGATTTTTGGCAAAGGTGGCATATTTCGCTAACAAGATGGGTCGGTGATTATATTTATAAGCCCTTAGGTATTTTACTTTTAAAAAAATACAAGAAACAAAGGGTAATTATTCAATATACCACCATGATGATAACATGGATAACTATTGGTATGTGGCACGGAGCATCAATAAACTTTTTACTTTTTGGGTTATTACAGTTTATATTTATTACTCTCACGTATCAAATTATAAAAAGAAATAAAATAATAAATATTTATATTAAGTCCTTCTTTGGATTTTTAATTACTTTAATCTTTGTAATTATTACTTTTGCACTGATTAGAGCTCCAGATATAAGCACTTACATTGGCATGATTAATGGATTATTTTATGGAGCTGGTGAATTGATCTTGCCCTCAGGTAAGATTGAATTACTATGCGGAGTTACAATACTGATTTTTATTGAAATACTTATTTTTGAAAAGTCACCGTTGAGAAATATCTTGATTAATTCCATGTATTCTGTTTTGGCCAGGACATTTGGAATAGTATTTTTATTTTTATCGATTTTATTTTTAGGTTATGATGAGACATCAGCATTCATATATTTCAGGTACTAAACTTTTTCAAATTATTGTATTAAGTCTTTTATCAATTTTGATTATAGATTTTTTACTCTCTCTATTTATGAAACGAATGTTTGATGATTCTAACACTGAAGTGAGGAATGTACTTAATAAGACAAATGCTAATTTAATTATTCTTGGAAGTTCAACAGTTTCTAGAGGAATAAACCCTGAAATAATTGATCGAAACCTTAATACTAAAAGCTACTCTTTTGCCTCTGATGGTACAGGTATTTTTTATGCTCTTGGAATATTAAGACAAGTGCCCCTAGACTCTAATCTTGAATATGTGATTTTTGGCATAGATCCTCAAAGCTTTGTTACTGGCTATAAATCAAGTAATTTTAAGCAAATTGAGCGTCTTTTACCATATGCTATTTCTGACAAAATAGTTATGGATTTTATATCACACGAAAAAGATTGGCTTAGTGTCAAAATGATTTCGAGAAGTTATCCTTATGTAGCGAACTTTAAGGAAATTATAAAAAATATATTGAGAAATAAAATATTAAATAATGAGTATTATGATGAATATAATTTTAGGCCTTTAAATGGAACTATTATTAACAAGAATGATTATCAAAAAATTGGTGATAATAAAATAGAAGAAAGCGGTGTATTAAATATATCAGATGAGGGAGTGTATTTATTAGATTTATTGTCAAAAGAATTAATTGATAGAGATTTAAAATTAATAATTACAACATTGCCTGTTTATAACACAAAGTTAAGAAGCAATCAGCAGAAGTATAGTGAAGTAATGAATGTAATTAAAAATAAACTTCAAAAAGTAAATTTGTGTGATCTCAGCCAATTAGAAGATGTAAATATACTTAATATAACTGACGAAGTAAGTAATTTTTATGATGGTCCTCACTTAAATTCAGTGGGAGCAAAGTCATTTTCTAAATATTTATCTAATAGAGTAATAAATAATTGTAATTTTCAATTTTTTCTTAAATAAAGATTGTCACTATGATTTATGTATGGATTAGCAAATTTTTTGAACCCAAAAAAATATTTGTTCTGATACATTCATTTTAAACCATTTAAAGACAAGTCAAAGGTAAAAATTAATACGCATAAATAAAAGATCGAGTGAAATAAATTTGGTTGCGGGGGTAGGATTTGAACCTACGACCTTCAGGTTATGAGCCTGACGAGCTACCAGACTGCTCCACCCCGCGATATATTAGCTTTTTTGAATTAAAGCAAATGTATAAACAAGTAAAGAAATAAATATAAAATCAGCAATATTATTTTTAAAAGATTTAATTTAAATTAATTATATATGAGAATCAGAAATATTATTAGTAATTATCGAATTTTAGACCTGCAAAGAAATAATCTCATTAGGTCCTTTGATGAATATGACCGAAAAATTTACGAACAAATTGAAAACCATGTTGATCAATATATTGAATTTTATAATCTCACTGATAGTCAAGTTTATGATCATCACTTGTCATTTTTAAAAATTTTTTTGCGGCATCAAGAGTTATTCAATAAAGATAAAAAATACCCTTATGAGAGAGATGGTATAATAACAAAAATTCCAAGAATTCAATACGATATTAGCTTACTCTTATCTTGTCTTCTTACAAAACATAGATTCGAAATAATGAAAAATTTAAGTTTGTTCATGAAGAAAAATATGGGTAAAGTAGCAATTATCGGTACTGGTCCAGGTTTAGAAATTTCACTCACGAAGGATTTATGTAAGTCTATTGTCGCTTACGATATTGAAATTAGTGATTTTGTTAAAATCAAATTTCCTAGAATATTCAAAAAAGAATTATTTAGGTTTTCTAAAGATACAAAATACGATTATATTTTTGCAATTGAATTATTAGAACATCTTCACGAGCCCACTGAACTTCTAAGACATATATATCAAAGCTTGGAAGTAGGTGGGGTTACAAGTTTAACAACTGCAAAAAATATACCTCAGTTTGACCATCTTTATAACTTTGATAATGAAGATATTTTTGAGAGAGATTTAGATCAAATAGGTTTTAAAATAAAAGAAAAAAAAATAATAAAGCATAATTATCTTAGAAAAGACAATGATGTTAATAATATTTTTTATATTTTAAAAAAATAATCATTAACAATTTTCAAAATATGTATTGGAGATAGTCATATCAATTCT
>MDSW01141794.1_pt1 | contig 36299 bp, 38 predicted proteins | sample 811171 | NCBI WGS metagenome assembly MDSW01 (sample SAMN05326641, study PRJNA326480) | marine metagenome | isolation source: seawater | place: Atlantic Ocean: North West | collected 2012 | reverse complement strand
TAGCCTGGCAACGTCCTACTCTTCCATATCTTAAGATAAAGTACCATCGGCGCTGAAGGACTTAACTTCCGAGTTCGGTATGGAGTCGGGTGTATCCCCTTCGCAATAATTACCAGGCAGCGTTTTATATGATTTTTAAAGTATATTGTAAACTATAAAAAAGTTAACAAAATTAGATGAAATAACTTGTTTAATTTAATCTACCTAGGATCTAGCGAATATTCTTCAATTAATTTACTAACATTCTGTGCGGAAGTAGAATTTCTTAAAAAGCAAACGCCTAATCTGCCCTTCGTTTCAACTTTAAAAAACTCTTTGATAATAAAATAATATTCTCTATTTTCAAAATCATCTATTATTACACATGTATTTAGTGCGTTTCTCATTTTAAGAAATAAAAAAATATTTAGCATGCAGAGTACTCTGTATCTCCCATCTACTAGAATAAGATCTGGCGTTATTTTTTTTTCTTCAAAAAGACTAAAAATTTTAGATGCGTAATTTTTAGCTTTTTTTTGGTAATAAGATTTTAAAAATTTGCCTCCAAACAAAGGATAAGAGTAAAATTGTACATAACCTAAATCATAAAAAAATAATTGATCTATATTTTTTTCTTTTATCAAAAAATTATAAAAGTTTTTATCACTTTCTATAGAATAATAATTTAAACTCCTTTGAGATGCAAAAATTGTGGTATTGCCTGAGCCGAATTCCAAATAACACTTTGAATTATTAATTTTTAATTTTAAAAATTCTCCGATCTCCTTTTGGCCAAAATTTATTTTTTCCGATGAGCTATATTTAGGTTTAATTAAATTATGATATCTTAAAATGTGATATATAGTTTTTAAAAAATTATAAAAAAATTTTGGTAAAAACTTTTTTATCTTATTAATGTCCATTTTACTTCATGAAATGATTTTTTATATCTGACATGCTACTCGGTCTTTCTAAATTTGATAAGCTTCCTGTTTTGATTTTAATTAATATAAAAACTGAACCTTTTTTTCTTATATATTTTGATAACTTTGATCGAAAATTTTTTTTGCTATTAAGAATAAATGTTTTCTTAAAACCAAATCCTTCAGCTATTTTTTTAAAACTTAATTTATTAGAGATTGTAGGTTGATTTGTTGGCCCCACTGACTCGTGTGAATTATTGTCAAATAGAATATATTTAAAATTTTTTTTGATGATTGATGCTGCTGTTGCAACACCACCCATATGCATCAAAAATGAACCATCACCATCTAAACAAATTACATCCTCCTTTTCATACAAAGCTACACCAAGACTTGTAGTTGCTGTATGGCCCATACCTCCTATCATTAAAAAATCTTTTCCTGATTTAATTTTTTTATCTTTTCTGATTTGATGAAGTTCACGAGATGTAAAGCCTACTGTAGATATTATTTTGGATTTTTTTTTTATAGACCTCAAAATACACTCAATGGCATCAGGCCTAAATATCAGATTATTATCAATTGTTTTATTTTGTATTGGTTGCGTCTTAGAAAAAGTATTTCGATCAACTATACATGCTACTGGTCTTTTATTTTTAATTGAGAATTTTATTAAATTTAAAACTTTTTTTAAATCTTTATCTGATTTTATAACTATGAATTTAATATCCAATAATTTAAGAATTTTTAAAGTAATTCTTCCCATAACAGTATGTTGTGGTTCATCTTTTTTTAATCCTGGGGAGCCACGCCAACCAATTAACAAAAGCATAGGAATTGAGTAAGACTCTTTAGGTGTTAAAGAAGTTAAAGGATCCATAGCATTTCCTAAGCCCGAATTTTGCATATATATAAGTGGTATCTTTTTAGTTTTGAGGTAATAACCTATTCCAGTTGAAACCGCGCTTCCCTCATTTGCTGAAATTATATTTTTTTGTTTTTGCCTAGTAATTAAATTTGTAAAGTTTTTTAGGCAACTGTCAGGAACACCGCAGTAAAAATTGATTTTATTTTTAGATAATAGTGAAACGAATTTTTTTGTAGTTAACATAAAAATTTACCTATCAGATAATTAAAAAAATTTAAATACTTTTAGCTCCATATATTTCTATTTTAAAAAAAAACCTTTTGTTTAACGGTCGATTTACTTCTTTTTTTATCTAAATAATATTTTTTCATTTGATTTTTTTTGTCAGAAAACGTTGCATAAATAATCATCCGAGAAAAATTTGACAAATTTTTTTTTGAGTAATGACAAACTTTCCAATCGAAAATTAGAATGTCGCCGATATTGATTGGATAAGGTTTAAATTTAAATTTTTTACTTAATATAGACTTTTTATTTTCTAAATTTTTAGTGATTGTCTTCCAGTTTTTACCTAGAACTTTCAAAGTATATTGTTTCGAACTTAAATATAGGCAACCATTTTTTAGATATACATTCTCCAAAGGAATGACTACATTTAAAAAATTATTACCATATTTTTTCCACCCAAATTCTTTTTTATTCTTTTGGTTTTGCCAATGCCAGTGGCCATCAATATGACGATTAAATCCTTGGCTGTTAGGATATTTAAAATTTAATTTATCCTTAAACAAGTGATATTTTTTTGATGATAATTTTCTAAGCGTTTTTTTTAAAAGTTTATTATTTAAGAGGTTGGAAAATTCTCTGGAATTTTGCGACAATTTTTCTATTCTTCTCAGAAGTCGTGTGTTATTAAGGTTTTCATAATAACAGTCAAATGAATTTTTTTTTTTTAGTTTTTTAAAAAGATTATTCTTTAAATCTTTAATATCCTCTTTTTTAAAAAAGTTTTTTATTTTTATTATTCCAGAATTTTGAAACGCAATTATTTGTTTTTTTTCTAATTTTAAGGTCATTTTTCCTATTTAACGTTAATTATTTTTTTTTCTTTAATAATCTATCAAAAAAACTTATAATGTTCAATTATTGAACAAATAAAAAACTTTACTATTATGTGTGGTATTTGTGGAATTGTAGATTTTCAAAGACAAGTAAAAGACAAAAAAGAATATACTTATTTGATGTCATCAAATCTGACTCATAGAGGTCCTGATGATAGTGGGGAGTTCAATGATGAATTTATTTCAATGGGTTTTAGAAGATTATCCATACTTGATATAGAAAAAGGTAATCAACCAGTGACCAATAAAAATAAAAAAATAATTTCAATATTTAATGGTGAAATATTCAATTTCAAAGAAATAAGAAATGAACTTAAAATTAAAGGTTTTAATTTTAAAACTAATTCCGACTCAGAAATAATACCCTATGCTTATGAAGTGTGGGGAATAAATTTTGTTAAAAGATTAAACGGAATGTTTTCAATCGCTATTTACGATAAATCTAAAAATCTTTTTTACCTGATCAGGGATAGACTAGGAATAAAACCACTATATTATTATGAATATAATAAAAGCCTAGTTTTTGCTTCAGAGATCAACGCGTTAACTAAACTACAATTATTTAGAAATGAAATTAACTTAAACGCAGTTTCATCTTATTTATCTTTCAGATACCCAACAGAGGATGATGAAACATTTTATTTAGGGATAAAAAGAGTTCCTGCAGGAAATATATTAAAAATTAATTTTGATGGAAAGGAAAAGTTTAGTTATTGGAAAATTCCTTTTCCAACATCAGAAAAAAATTTTAACGAAAACTATTATATTGAAAAACTTGAAGATATTTTAAATAATTCAGTTAAAAGACAACTTATTAGTGATGTGCCATTAGGCGTCTTTCTTTCAGGTGGATTAGACTCATCACTTCTTTCAGCTATAGCCTCAAAATATACTGGTAAAAATTTAAACACTTACTCAGTAACTTTGCAAGAAGAAGGTTACGATGAAAGTGGTAAAGCAAAATTAGTTTCAAATTATCTTGGAACAAATCATCATGAAGTGATTTTAAGAAAATCAAATTTTTTAGAAAATTTAAGCAACCTTATAGATATTAAGGGGGTACCTGCATCTATCCCACATGAGTATGCTTTATATCTTTTAAGCAAAGAAATGAAAAAAAAAATTTCCGTAGTTTTGAGTGGTGAGGGTGCAGATGAATTTTTTGGAGGTTATTCCAGGGTACAAAAGTCCCCGTTTGACTATTTTAAAAATAAATTTTTATCAAAAATTTATTTTAATTTTACGAAAAATAAACCTAAAAATTTTCACGAGTTCGTATTAAGTCGGTATCATTGGTTCTCGCCTTCTGAAAAGAATAAATTACTTAATCCAGATTTTAAAAATCAAATATTCGAAAATAAAAAAAATTCTGAATGGGAAAATATTTTAAGTGAGAGTTCTCTTAAAAATTCATACAATAAAGTTTTATATATGTTTCAAGATAAACATCTAAAATGTCTGTTAGATAGGCTTGATACAATGACTATGGCTGCAAGTGTTGAGGCAAGAGTTCCGTTTTTAGATCATAAACTAGTTGAATTTATAAATTCTGTACCATTTGAGTATAAAATTAAATGGAAATCTTTTTTCCATAAATCAATTTCTTTATTATCCTCAAGCAAAGATTATACAGAAAAAAACGATATTAATAAGTTTTTACTTAGAAAATTATCAAAAAGGTATTTGCCGAAAGAAATTACTTACGCTAAAAAATTAGGTTTTCCGGTGCCACTAAATAATTGGCTTAAAGACGAGGAAATAGAAGAGATGCTATTAGGAAACTCATCAAAATCAAAAATATTTTACAATATTAGTGAGTTGAAGAAAATACTACAAATGAAAAATGATAAAAATTTTGATTTTGCTGGGAAAAAAGTCTGGATGTTAATTAACATTGAATTATGGATGAGGAAGAAAATTGTTTAAAAAATTAAATAAAGCTGTAATTCTGGCTGCAGGGAGAGGCTCAAGGCTTCAAAAGACACTTAAAGGCAAACCTAAACCCTTATTAAAAATTGAAAATAAGTCTTTAATACGATTATTAATAGACAAATTAGAGAAACTTAAAATAAAAAAAATAATAGTTGTCACTGGATTTAAATCCCAATTAATTAAAAAAGAAATTAAAAAAAATGTTAAATTTATTCATTATCCTTATTTTAATAAAACTAATAATTTGCATACCCTTTTACATATCAAAAATGAGTTAAAGGAACCTTTTTTATGTTTATTTTCAGATGTAATTTTTGAAATTAAGATTTTAGAGAATTTGTTATCAGCTAATGGTGACATTGTAATAGCAATTGATAAAAACTCAAATTTGTCAGGAACGATGAGAGTTAAATTAAATAAGGGTTATGTCATAGATGTTGGAAATCATATTAGCTTAAAAAGTTCTGACGGAAATTTTATTGGATTTTCAAAATTTTCACAAACTGGCGCACATATACTAAGAGATAGTTTACAAAAATTTAAAAACTCAAATTATAATGATTATTATACTGTTTCGCTTAATAAATTGATAAAAGAAAAAAAGAAAGTAAATTTTGTTGATGTTGGAAATTCATATTGGAAAGAAATCGATACAAAGGCAGATTATGAAACTGCAAAAAAAATCTATAAAAAAATAGTTCTAAGAGAAACTAATTAAAATGGTGGACCGTGTAGGTAACGCTCCTACTACCTCTCGCATGTCAAGCGAGCACTCTACTTTTGAGCTAACGGTCCATTAAAATATTAATTTCAGTATCCAAAATATTATTAAACTATCACAAAAAAAATTTATTTAAATATTGAAAAATACAAAAGTTTTATTGTATTCTTTAAAAATACAATACTTGCATTAATAGTTTCTAAAAAATTAAAATTGAAATTTTTAAAACTAAAAATTAATAAATTAAGATTTTCTTTAACTCTTACTTTACTATAAAATTTGTTATTACTCATGTTTTCTGAGTGTCGTCTTATATCAACTAAATCTTTATTAAGTAAATAAATTTTTGAATGTTTGAAAAATTTCAATATTAAATTGTAATCTTGGGCATATAAATATTTTTCGTCATAAAAAAGATTTTTATCAAAATGATCCCTTTTAAAAACAATAGATGAATGGGGAATAAAATTAATGTATTTAAGTTTATCGATTTTCATCCTAGATTTTTTTAACTTGTTGTCCATCTTCTCAACTTCTCCTGCAAAATTTATAAAATTAAAACTTGTGCTAATAAGACCAATGTTATTGTTTTCATTAAAGATTTTCATACAATTTTCTAGCCTATTTATATGAGAGACGTCGTCTGCATCTTGAATTGCAATAAACTTTGAGTTGCATTTTTGTAATCCATAATTTAGTGCTTTTGTTCGTCCGAGTTTGATAGTTGATTTGAAAAATCTTATTCTCTTATCCTCAATACTTTCAATTATAATTTTACTTTTATCTTCGGACAAATCATCCACTATTACAAGTTCAAAATTTATATGCGTTTGACTCAAGATGCTCTGAATTGAGTCAAACACATATTTCTCACAATTGTGTACTGTCATTAAAACTGAAATTTTATTATCCATTTTTGTTGTTCTTAAACTTTTTGTCTTACACTCATATTGACTCAATAATACTTTTTATCCTTTTTTTATGATTTTTATTCGTAATAAACGGAAAAAATTTTGATTTTGATATTTTAAAAGCTTTTTTTAAAGTAGAGTCTTTTTGAATGTTTTGTTCAAAAAATTTAAAAGGGTTATATAACATTTCACGATTGAAATCTTTTTTTATTAAAAGTTTCCACATGATTTTAAATAATTTTTCATCTTTTTTTGAAAAAGATTTATTAAAAACATAAGGTAAACAAACCGATGATAAAAATAAGTAAACAATGTCATAGCCTCGGTAGTTTTGTTTAGAGTAAAAATATTCCCAATCAATAATAAAGATATTTTTTTTTTGAAAAATTAAATTATCTAAAGTTAAATCGCCGTGAATATATGAGATTTTTTTTTTAGGATAATATTTTAAATAATGTTTAAAAGCTTTTATTAAATAAGGATAATTTGTCTCTAAGGGGTGCCAAGATTTATATTTTTTTCCATTAATTTTTTTAGTTTCGATATAAGAAAAATTTTTCTTTACAGAATAATCATTTACCACACTATTTAATTTTTTTTTTACTCTTGAACAATACCACTTTAGACCGTTAAACTCTGATTTAATTTTAGTAATACTTTTTTGTGATTTATTAAATTTTCTATATATATTTTTACTAGGAAAAAAAATGAGAGAGACATCATTTTTGTGAGTTTTAATTATAGAGTACTTTTCTCCGATACGATTAACTAAAACTGCTTTAGGCATCTTTTGCTCTTTTTTTAAAAAATTGAGCAAACTTTTATAATTTTGTTTTATTATCATAGATTTCTCTCAATATTTTATCTGGTAGCGCATATTTCTTCTTATCTCCAAATATGGATAAGTTTACATCCACAATTTTATTTTGATAAGATTCATCTGAAATAAAATCTTCTAAATGATCAATAATTTTTTCCTCATCTATATCTTTTGTATTGACTAGCTTATTTCTGACTAAACCATCTAAACAATTCATTTTATCATATTTATATCTTTGATTCTCTTCATCTTGCCAATTATAAATTAAAATTTTTTTTTTTAAGTAGATTGCCTCTAATACAGAACTGCCAAAATCAGCTATAACCAAATCAGCTAAATTGAATAAATATTGTAGTTTTCTAAAAGGGTCTAAATCTAATTTTAGATTAGAATCTTTAAATAATTTAAAAAATTCTGGTTTCGTATATCTTAATTTAGGGTGAGGTCTCAATATTAAATTATATTTTTTATCCAACTTTTTAAGGAAAGATATAAATTTTATTATTGAACTTTTGTTTTGACTTAACATAATCCATTCACATGGAGAACAATAAATATTTTTCTTCGAGTAATCAAAATTAAATTCTTTAATCAATTTTTTTTCTTCGTAAATGTTTTTTTCATAAAATCTTGAATAACCGATCAAAAACGTTTTTTTATCAGGAAATTTTTTTTTTATTAATCTATCTTCAATTAATGAAGCAGTAAGATAATAGTCAAAATTATTTTTCCATTTTTTATTTGGAAAAAATTTTATATTTCTATCTAACCCATTAGGAAATTTTACTGTATGTTCCGAGATATCTTTTTCTATATACTCATCACTTAAAAATTCTGCTTTACTACCTCCTGCAGTAAAATCCCTATTGAATTTTTTTCTAAAATAAATTTTCAAATCTAAAATTTCAATAAGTGTGCCGACTGATTTAGCATAAAAATATTTAAAAAAATTTTTCAATTTGAATTTTTTTATCGATAGATCTCCTGTGCTTATTAAAAGTTTAAATTTTTTCTTACCATGAATCGTAGATAAAAATTCATAGCTAAATTCATTCTTAGACAAAAAATTTTTAATATTAATTAAGTCTTCTTCAAATAAAGTTTTATTGTCATAATCATTTATTAAAAAAATAATCTTTTCTTTTGAAAACTTCTCATACACATTTGCGTACATGTCTATTTCCCTTGCAGAATTCAAAAAAAAGCAAATTTTAATTTCTTTTTTCATATAAGTAATTTATACAAAATAAAAAAGTTTCTTAATAGTTTTGGAGTCAAAAATAGAAAAATTAAAAAAAAAGAGATATTCAAGGGATAGAAAAAAGACTCTATTAATATAATAAAAAGTATAAGATCAGTTTTAATAGTCCTTCCATCATAATTTATTATTTTAAGAAAAATATAAAAATTATTTAAAGGTAATGATCTTCTGTTAAAATTATATTTTTTTTTTTTATTTTTTATTATAAGTATATCTAATAAAAGAGATATTAATCCTAAATATAGAAAAATTACTTCGTTAAAAATGTAATAATTGTGAAATACCAATGAAATTAAAACTGAATGATAATAAACATGACCGCATATTGAGTCTAGTTTTGCTCCGAATTTAGAGGAAGATCTATTTTTTCTAGCTATAAATCCATCAACATTATCAAGTATTTGTTTAGAAAAAAAAATTATTATGGCTAAAAATTTTAATTCATTGATATTCAAAGCAAAGATTACAAGAGCAACTATTCCTAAAAATAAATTTAAAAAAGTGACGAAATTTGCTGTTATTCCCGATTTTAAAAAGAAATAGGATAGAAAAGATGCCATTTCACAAATAAACTTATATTTAAGGGTATAATACGGATTTGGGAGCCATGACTTAAGATTAATAGAATATTGATTTTTATATTTAGATGTTATGTCATCAATAAATTTTTGCCTAACTTTAAACATTCTCATTAATTTTTCCATCCAAGTCTATTATTTCATCGCAAATCTTTAATGAATTTTGATCGTGTGAAATCATTATAATTGTTAATTCACCTTTTAAATATGAAATTCCTTTTAAAATTTCATTTTCAGTGCTTGAGTCCAGCGCATTTGTGGCTTCATCTAAAATCAAAATTTCAGGATTTTTTGCAAGCGCTCTAGCTATTCCAATTCTTTGCGCTTGACCTCCGGATATCTTACTATTTTTTTCACCTATTTTTGTATTTAAACCATCTTCAGATTGATTAATAAAATTTCTTAAATTAGCTTTATCTATTGAGTCTTCAATACTTTTCATAGAAATTTCATCTGAGAAAAACGTAATATTATCTCTGATACTTGCATCCATGAGATATATATTTTGAGGCACGTATCCTATTAAATTATGAATTGACTTTGTATTAATATTTTCAAATTTGTGTTCGTCAATTAAGATTGATCCTGTATTAGGATAAATAAGTTTTAATATCAAATTTATTATGGTTGTTTTGCCAGATCCTGTTTTACCTTTTATTCCAACAATTGTGCCCTTTTTAATTTTAAGATTTAAATTTTTGAAAACATAATTTTCTTGATTTTTATATTTGAATGACACATCCAAAATATTGATTTCTTTCTTAAAACTATCTATTTTAGTTTTTAAATTGTCCTTTTGATATAAAATTTGCATCGACGGAAACTCTTTTATAATATTATTTATTGAGGGAAGTGCATATCTTAGACTTTGAATAGAACTAACCATTCTTTTTGAGGATGGCATCAGCCTGAAACCCGACGCAGCAAAAACTCCTAACAATTCGAGAATATGACTCGTGCTTTTTGTCTCTATATTAATCAATATTAAAATGAGCATAATAGCTATAAGTAACAGTTCAACCAAAACTGTAGGTATGCTTTTTATAAATCTGAATAGAAAATCAGTTTGAAGGAAATTCGAAGTAAAATCTAAATCTCTATTTATAAAAAAATTTTGTTTATTATAAATTTTTATTTCTTTTATTAAATTGAAACTTTCAATATAATTTTTTATTCTTAATTGCTCAGAAACCCTTACCCTTTCACCGAGATTAAACATTTTTCTTTTAGAGATAACACTTATTGAAAAAATAAATATAGTTGATAAAACCAATACTAAAATTGACACTTTAAAGTCATATATCATAAGAAAAATTCCGATACCAAAAATGACAATCAATTCTGAAAAAAACTCTAATGTCTGAATAAGTCCAATCGAAACTTGATTTATTTCGTAATTGATATTTTTAAGGTAGGTCGCTGAATTTTTTTTGATAAAGTTTTCGTAAGGTATATTTATATATTTTTTATAAATATTGTGAGTTAAATATTTCCTTATTTTGTAAGTAAAACCGATCTTATGCCAGTTACAATAAATAACTAATAGTGATTTAGTTAGAAAAATAATGAAAAAAAATATTATGAAATTTGTTAAATCACCAACTAAAAAGTAAAGATCAAAATTTAAATTATCTTTAAAAAAAACAAAAATTTTATTTTCCTCGATATTATTTTCTAAAACAAATGCAATTAGCGGAATGAATAAAGCTATAGAAAAAAGCTCTAAAAACATTAATAAAAAGAAAATAAAAAAAATAAAAGTAATATAAACTTTATGATTTTTATCAAATACAGAAAATAAGTTTTTAAATACTAAGAAAGGCATTTTGTATGTTCAATATTTGAACATAGTAAGTTATTTTGTCTATTTTTTCAACAAAATTTCCTTGATAGTTTGAAAATCTACCTTAACTGGGTTATTAGAAAGTCTAGACAAGTTGACATCTCTTATAATTTTTCTGAAGTTTCTATAAATATCAATATTTAATTTTTTAAAATTATCTTCAAGTCTTGCTTCTTTTTTTAGATATTCAAAATATTTTAATAGCTCAATTAAATTTTGTGTTTCAGTAAGTTTAAATAGAATTTTCATTCTACCCTCTAAAGAAAATTTAGTATGAGATTTTTTTATGTTCTCGAAGTTGAATTTCATAAAATCAGTAAAGGTTAAAGCCACGGCATGTCCATGACTAATACCGTAATGAGCGGTAAATGGATAAGATACAGCATGAGGTGCAGTGGTTTTTGTCAAATTAATTGCTTTACCAGAATAATTTGCAGCTTTAAGCATATTTATAGAATTAACAGAGTTTGGTTTTTTTAGATAAGTTAAGTAATTCTTTAAGCTATACCTTAAAGACGATATCGAATATTCTAAACTTTTTGACGTAGAATTAACTGAAACCAATGACTCTACTGCTTGAGCAATAGAGTCAAATCCTGCAGAAGATTTAATTTTATTACTATTTTTTTTTATTAATTCCGGTACTAATAGAAATTTATTTGGTTTTATAAATTTATTTTCAACAGAGTATTTTTTTTTATTGATGTAAAGAACTGCGTTACTTGTAACCTCTGCACCTGACCCTGCAGTGGTAGGGACAGCAATCAACTCGGCAAAGCGTTTACCTTTTTTATAACTTGATTCTATAACACTGGTTTTTAAATCAGATTTATCCCATAAAAAATTTGAAATTTTTCCTAAATCCATTACAGACCCGCCACCAATTAATAGAATTTTTTTAGGATTAAATTTTTTGATTAAAGAAATAATGCTTTTAGACTCTTTTAGCTCTGGTAAATAAGATTTTTTGAAGTAAATTTTTAAATTTTCACTGGTAGTAAAATTGAAAAGTTTTTTTGATCCAGATTTTGTGTACGAATTTTTTCCTGTTATTACTAATATTTTATTTTTTTTTACAAAATTTTTTATTTTTTTAATTTCTTTTTTATACATATATATAAATTATGAATTTTGAAATTTTTATTTAATAAGTTCAATCATCTCTTTAACAGAGCTAATTTTTTTTTCTATTACAGAAGATTTTTTTGCTTCAAGTATTCTTTTTGCATTATTTAACATTGACGGGTAAGAAGATCTCATCATATGATTTGCATATATAACGACTTTAAAACCTTTTTTAACTAGTTCTTTTTCATGAACATACGAATACGTTGAGGGTACACATACCATAGGTTTATAGTGTTTACTTTTGGTGAAGTGTCTAGCAAAATCAAAAATCTGTTTTGGATTTTTTTCTTTACTATGTATTAATATAGCATCAGCTCCAGCTTTTGAATAAGCGTCTGCTCTTGTTAAAGCATCTTTTAAAGTTTTTCCAAGTATAAAACTTTCTATTCTTGCTATAATTAAAAAATCATCCGAAATACAAGCTTGCTTGGCGGCGCTAATTTTTTTTGAAAAATCTTTTATTGAATCTTGGCTTACTCCTTCTTGGTTTTTAAATAAAGAATTTTTTTTCAATCCAATTTTATCTTCAATTATAATTGAGGATCCACCTATCCTCTCCAAAGAGCTAACAATGTACTTTATGTGTTCAACTCTCCCGCCATTATCTGCATCAAAAATTAAAGGTTTTGTTGTTACTTCAAAAATTTCATTGATCCAATTAATTCTAGTTGAATACTCAACAGACTGATTATCTGGTTTACCTCTTAAAGCTGAGTCAGTCAGACTAGATGACCACATGCCATCAAACTCTAAAAGTTCATTATTTTTAGTTATATTTAATTTTTCTATCACTAACCCAGATAATGGGGAGTGTGCTTCTAATATTCTAACAATTTTTTTTGACTCAATTAAACGCTTCAATTTTGATTTTCTTATTTCTGGTGTGGTTCCAGCAGAAAAAATTACTTTCTTGAACTTTTCAGATGAAATATTTTTTGTATATTTTACCTCAATTAACTTTCCGCCCCACCCTTTTAATATTTTGATAACTCTCTCCCTAATCTTTTTTTGAACACCCGTTTTCCAATCATCACCATGAATGACATAATGTGGCTTATATTTTTTTAGATTTTTCTCGTAATCTAATGTTTCTTGAGGAACAACTTTTGAGACGTATTTGACATTTTCTAAAATAAATTTTCTTCTTTTATAAGCGTAGTGTGGTAATCTTTTATAAGATGCAATAGCGCTATCAGTTAATAATCCAACTATTACTTCACCATATTTTGCTGCAGATTTCAAAATATTAATATGGCCTTCGTGAAGAATATCAACTGAGAAAGCTGTATAAATTTTTTTTTTCATGTAAACAATTTTTTAGCGACATTAAGATCTTTTATAGTATTAACGTTTACCCATTTATAATTCTGATCTTTTAAAACATAAAAATGATTTTTTTTTGAGAATTCAGATAATGGATGCTCCCACGTTATATTATTAGTTTTTTCTCTAAAATATTTTTTTAAAAAGATTAAAAGTTTTTTAAACATAATCACAGAAAACTTATTTATACATAAAACTTCACCAAATGCAGGTTTGCAGTTTATATACTTATCTATTTTTTCTACTCGCATTAATTTTGAAGCTTTTACAACAAATTTATTTGGCTTTATGTTTTTTTTATAGGTATTTTTTACACCAATCAAATTTTTGTGTTTGCTCATAATTATATTTTCTAGGTATCTTGGATCAAAAATAATATCAGTGTGAAACATTAAAATCGGCTTTTGTTTTTTTTTAAACCATAATTTTTTGAAACTATAAAGTGAGTAGACTGAACCAGTATTTATATAATCTCTCATTTTAATATAATTAATTTTAATCGACTTGATTTTTTTTAATTCTTTTAAAATCATTTTATGTTTATAACCTAAAATAATATTTAGTTCTTTTAAACCTTTTAAAGCTAAGATTTCGACTAGTCTTAAAATAATAGTTTTTCTATTTATGTTAATTAAGCATTTTGGTTTTTTTTTTCCAAGTTTTCCCAACCTTAATCCTCTTCCAGCAGACAAAAAAACTACAGAAAAGTTTTTAAGTGGCTCATTTAATTCAGCCATATTCTATAAAGTTTACGATTTACTTCTGAATTATTTTTTATTTTAAAAGTTGATCTACCGTGAGCTAAAACATGATTATTTAAAATTATCAACTCTCCTCGTTTTAATTTAAGTTTTTTAGAAAATTTGTTTGATGTTAGTAACCGATCTAAGAGATCCATTGCTAACTTTTGTTGGGATGTCAACTTTTTATTTTTTAAAATAAAACCCTTTTCTATGTAATCTCTAAGATACCTAAACTGAAAATTATTTTTTTTAAATATAGGTTTAAGAAATACATTTCTATTTTTGTATTTAAATCCTCTTCTCTCAAAGAAAAATTTTTTTTCTAAAATTTTGAGCAATTTTTGATTTTTTACCATTAAAAAATCATATATTTTTTTTGTGTCAACAAGAATTGTATCTCCTCCAGAGAGTGAATTATTTTCACACGCCATTATAATATATTTAGGAGGTTTATCTAATTGAGGACCATCAGAATGAATTGATCCACCTAAGTTTGTCTGATGATACCTTAATACAGTTTTAATTTTTTTTCTTTTTTTTTTAAGATTTTTTATTTTTTTTATATTTGGTTTAATTTCAATTATTTTATCCTTATCATTGTTTTGAGAACGTATTCTTCCAAGCTTTGTAGCATAAAGTAAAAATTTTGCCTTTAATTCATTATCTTTTTGATTTGGGATTTTCAAGATTTTATAGTAAGGATAATTTTCAAGGTTTTTTAAAATATTTTGTTTCATTTTTAAATTTATTTTATTTTTTTTTGAAGAGTATCCAGTTCTTTCTTAAACTCGTCATATTCCCTCATTTTTCTATGCATAAAGGAAATTAATAATTTTGTTTTTTGAGCAACTCCTTTAGGTGTTAGAATATACATATAATTCATCTTATTTTTATTATTTTTAAAGTTATTGAATTTTATTAAACCCTTTTTTTTTAATTCATTTAAACAGTAGTTTAATTTTCCCAAGCTGAAACCGAGTTCGTCAGCCAACTCTCTTTGAGTTAATTTCTTCGAATCGCTTATTTTTCTCAATATTTCAAGATTATTCTGATCTGAATTCAACCTTTTGTTCATTAAATGAACAGTATATCATAAATTATAAATTTCAAGGCAAAATCTTCTTAAGAATTTTTGAGACAATTTATCAAAGTTTTTAAAGAGTTTTTATCCTTATTCACATAATATTTCGAAAATTTATTCCTTGCGAACTGAGTATCTTTTGAATTCCACCACTGTTCAATTCTATCATTACCATTTTCATTAAGAAATTTTATAGCTTCTACAACGCTTGTAAAAACAATTTTTGAGTCTGATAAATATTTAAAATATATTTTAGCCTCATCATTTAACGTTTCTTCAAAGCCACTGTGATAAATCATAATGCTTGGTTTGTTTAATGCTAAGTTTTCTAAAAAAGGTGTAGCAAGATATAAAAAAATCGAAAGTTGAGACTTATTAATCAATTCATCTAATTTTTCTTTATGATTATAAAGTTGAATATGGGGATGATTATTTTTAAAATAATTATAATATGAAAATTCTTTTTTTTTTCTTATCTCTATAGGATGCGGTTTAAAAATCAATTTTTTTTTTAATTTTTCATCTAAATTATTTATTAAATTATCAACTATGGCTAAATCTTGGTTCATTTTATCTGTTCTTCTAAGTTCATTTTTAAAGATATAATGATCTATAACTGTAGGAATTATTAAAATATTTTCGTAATGTTTTCTTTTTATAGCTCTTTTTTTAATAATTGGTAGAGCGACACCTTGTAAAATTTTTTCATTAAATTTTATTTTCGATAACCATCCCCAGCTTATGTATTTATCACATATGCTCAATTCGTATTTCAAATTACTATGTTCAATTATCATTCCATATGCAGCGCCGTGCTGACCATGTATTAACTTTGATCCAGAGTTTACAGCGTTTGCTAACCAAAACTTAAATATGGAGTCTTGAGAACAGTTACTAGTAAAAATTTTTTTTGGTGAGTTCGGTAAATTTGTCTTATTAATTGATTTAAAAACTTCCTTGAAACCCTCTAAGTAGATCGTTGGTAAAGTTTCTTGTAAAAGAAATCTTATTATCTTTTCATTTAAATTTTGCACTTTAAAATTAATTTGAAATTTTTTTCTCATTTTAATATCAAAATTAAATTTGAATCTTTTTTCACTTATAAAGTATTTTACTGGAAAATTTTTTAAGCCTAAAAAAAGTTTTAAGGAAGTAATATAACTTCCTAAATATATCTTGTGAAAAAAAAATTCATTTGATTTACTGAAAGGAAGGTTCTTTAAGAGTAAATTAAACTTACATTTTAAAAAATTTTGAAAATTATTTTTATCTTTTTCCTTTTTAAAATGTTCAAATTTAATGTCATCAAGATATTCTAAATTTAATTCTTGAGAGGAATAAAATAAATATAATCTTCTAATTAATTTCTCATTCCACTCATGACTTACCGCTTTATCAGTAAAATCTCTTATATCGAATGATATTAAGGAATTGTTTCCAAAATCTAAATCTTTAAAAAATATCTCATTTTCTTTAGACGAAAAAACAATAAGATTTAATCTATTATTTATGATTGCAATATACCTATTTAACCAAGGTCCTATGACTATCCTCCAAGCTTTTTTTGACCAATTAATTTTATGAATTTCATTTAATTTAATCGAGATTTCCTCTAATAAGGTTTCATATATTTGGTCGCATTGTTTAATTTGTATCAGATTAAAATCTTTTTTGAAAATTGTGTCGTCTAAAATCTTATATCTTTTTTTATTTAAAAGATTTTTATTATTACTATTAATGCACCACTCTCCACAAAATAGTAAAGGTTTTGATAAATCCCAATATTTTGGGTTTGGACTAATTGATAGACAATATTTGTTATTTTTATTTTTCATTCCTTATTACTTCTAAAAATCTTTTGTTTCCTTTATTATAATCCATCAAGTCCGGAAGTATTAATTCTAATGACTTTTTCCACTCTTGATCAGTAGAGAATATTCCATAGCTGGCTATTCTATTTAATTCCTCCTCATTTAATAAATCGGTCCAAAAAGCACCTTTGGAGGAGATTTTTTTATCAGACCAAAATAAGCTAAGACTTTCTGATACTTTAATTCTATTTCTCACATTAAAAAAAATTGTTCTGTTTCCCCTAGCTAGAGACTCCAATCCTAAAGCTGAATAAATACTAATAATTAGTTTTGAATTATCAGTAAATTTATAACTTTGATCCCAATGATTGTTCTCTAAAAATTCAAATTGACTAGAATTTAAAATCTTTTCATAAAAATTTTTTTCATAAGAAAAGTGACGACTTTTTTTTGATCTTGCAAGCACCTTTAATTCATATTCGTTTTTTTGACAGAATTTTAAGATCATTGGTAAAAGAATTTTTTCAGAATTGAAGTAAATTTCCGATTCTATTCTTAATTTTCCGAAGACCCCCATATCATCAACAAATAATGGACCTGAGGATATAAAAAGTATCGATCGATTTTTTTTTTTTCTATCATTTAAAATTAGATTGTTTTTAAAAGAACCCAAAGTAATAAATTTAGCTTTTACAAATTGATTAAATTTTTTTTCGTAAAACTTTCCAAAAGTGAACATATAATCAACTTCAAGATGCTTCAATTTAGACATTTGTTCAAAGAAGAACTCAGTCCTCATACCGCTTTGTATTAAAATGATTTTTTTATCAGGAAAACTTTTTTTTAAACTGTAATAAAATAAATTATTTTCAATAATTGAAATGATATATTTACAATTTGTGACTTTAATATACTCTATGACATATTCTCTATAGGAGAATTTTAATTTTAGAAGCATCCTAATTAGCACATAAAGGTTAAATTCTTGATATCTCGTGTGCAAAATATCCATTTCATTTTCTTCAAAATAATTCTTAAAAATAAATGATTGAGAAGAGTCTAAAATTAAATATCTTTTATTTTTTGGTGGTAAAAATTTTTTTTTCGATCGCAAAAATTTGATTAATTTTTTCATTAAGAAATTCTCACTTTTGTCTTAAACTCTTTATTTAGAGAATTAATTATTTTTTTTGAGCTTTTTTCTATAGTTGTATATCTAGGGAAAGTTTTTTGACTTATTTTGTTTTTTTTCATTAAAGTATTAAAAAATAAATTTGTTTCAATACTAGCAAGTGGAAATTTCTTAATAATTTTTTTTGAGTTTTCAGTTACAAAAATTTTTCCATTTGAAATAACTATTTTTATTTTCTTTTTATCGCAACAATAAAAGATAATTATATTATTACTCATTTTTTTTGATCTAATGACCATTTTTGAGCCATTTTGTGATTTAAATTTAATGATACCGTTTCCATCATGGTAACGATTATCTATTTTTTTGATATCGAATTGTTTAAAATCTATTTTAAAATTTTTACTACTTAGTATTTTGAAGATTTCAAAAAAATGAATTAAGTTGGTTAATAACTTTTTATTTGGTAATAAAACATCTATAGAAAATTTTTTTTTATTTTTCTTGAGTTTTATTCTTTTTAAAAATATTTCAGCCCAAACATTTACGTAGGTTTGTATTTTATATTTTAATTGAAGATTTTTAAATACTTTGTATTCTTCAAGAGAATTAAATAAAAATTTTTCTAAAAATAAAATTTTAATCTTATTATTTTTTATTAATTGTTTACAAATACTTATACGTTCAATTGATTTAGAAGCTATTATACCAAAGTCAAATGAATCATTTTTTGGAATAGTCTTCAAAATTTCAAAATTGATTTTCTTTTTTTTCAGAAGTTTATAAATTCTCTTTCTTTGTCCATAATTTTTTTCTATAAGAATTAATCTTTTATTTTCTCTTTTTTTTGTAAAAGAGTTTAAGTGAGCTAAACCCATATTCCCTAATCCTATAATTATGACTTTTATCATAAGTTTCCTCTTTAAAAAATTTGTAATATAATATAATAATGTTCAAATAATGAACAGCCTGAATAAAATATTATGAAAAACGAAAACAAAGGAGATTATGCAAGGGTAGTTTACAATGACTTTGAAATACCTCTTACCCAGTATCCTGAAAAATTGGTTAAGTATTTAATAGATAAATATAATCTTATGAGAGGTCAAAGTTTATTAGAACTTGGTCCAGCAAGAGGAGATTTTTTAAAACAATGGTCAAATCAAAAGTTTAATATCTTTGCTGTAGATATTTCAGATTACGTAAAAGAGTACTGTCCGAATGTTACTTTTAAATCTGCAAATTTAGAAGAAGAAAAAATACCTTTTGAAGATAATAAATTTGATATTGTCTATTCAAAATCTTTTGTTGAACATTTTTATTATCCGGAAAAAATTTATAAAGAAATTTTTAGAGTTCTAAAACCTGGTGGAAGAGTTATTACATTAACTCCTCATTGGAAATTCATGTTTAAATATTTTTATGAAGACTATTCTCACAGAACTCCTTTTACGATTGAGTCTCTTAATTACATACAAAAGGTCGCAGGATTCGAAAAAATAGAAACATCAAATTTTCGTCAACTACCAATTTTGTGGCGGTTTAATTTTCTTATAATGCTTGCTGAATTGACAAGAATATTTTTTCCAGAATTTTTATCAAAACATTTCAAGTGGGTTAGATTTTCAAAGGAAGTTATGCTAATCTCACATGCGTGGAAACCAAAATAAACTATGATAATTTCTAATAATAATCTCAAATATCTTAATCTTGGAAAAAAGTATTTAAAATATGAAACCAAGAATATGACACCTAATATAAGAATAAAGTGGAAGAAAGCTAATGATTATAAAATTGTAGATAGTGAGAATAAAAAATATATAGATTTCACCTCTGGGGTTTTTGCTTCAAGTATTGGTTACAATAACAAACATTTGAAAAAACTTGTTAAAGAAGCAATGGATAAAGGGTTTAATCACTCTTATCATTATTATAATGAGTATAGGGAAAAATATATATCTAAGTTAATTAAATTTATTAACTCACCAAAGTTAAAAAAATGCTTTCTTACTTCTGCCGGAACTGAAGCTACCGAGACAGCTATAAAACTCGCTAGGATATACGGATCCTCACATAACAAAAATAAATTAGGAATTATTACAATCAAAGGGAATTGGCACGGTCGAACTATGGGATCACAAATGCTAGCTGGAAAAAATCAAGCATCAGAATGGATTGGATTTTTTGATAAAAATATTTATCAGATCGATTTTCCTTATCCTTGGACTAAAAATTTTAAAAATAAAGACTTTTTTCAAAGATCTTTAAAAAAAAGATTTAAAAATAGTTTTAATTTTAAAAAGAAGATTTCTATGATTATGTTAGAGACTTTTCAAGGCTGGGGTGCAGTTTTTTACCCTAAAAATTATGTAAAAGAGATTGAAAATTTCTGCAAAAAAAATAATATTTTATTATGTTTTGATGAAATGCAATCTGGTTTTGCGAGAACTGGAAAAAAGTTTGGATTTGAACACTATGGAGTTAAACCAGATATGATTTGTTGTGGAAAAGGGATGGGATCTGGATTTTCTTTGTCAGGTGTTATTGCATCGAACAAGGTCTTTAATAATCAGAAAATTTCTGGTTTGAGTAGTACCCATTCTTCGAATCCAATTTCTTGTGCAGCTGGTATTGCAACAATTGATATTATAAATAAAAAAAGATTAGTCCAAAATTCAATGGCGCAAGGAAAAATTTTACATAAAAATTTGGAAAAAATTGCTGACAAATACAAAAAAATAATTTTAGGTTGCTTGGGTAATGGTTTAATCGCATCTATAATTTTCAAAAATTACAAAAATTTGTCTGGTAAAATGGTTGCAGATAAAGTCTCAAAAAATTGTCTTAAACAAGGTCTTCTAGTTTGTAACACAGGCAGGGAGTCCATCAAATTAGGGCCACCTCTAATTATTAATAAAAAAGTAATTCATCAAGCTTCAGAAATAATAGAAGACTCAATAAAAGAAGTATTTAATGAAAATATTAAATGAGTGCTGGGCGTTAATACCTGCGAGATCTGGATCGAAGACAATAAAAAACAAAAATATAAAAAAGATAGATAATAAACCACTTATTTACTATTCTCTAAATTTTGCCAAAAATATAAAGTTTTTTGATAAAATTATTTTCTCAAGCGACTCAAATAAATATCTCAAAATGGCATCTAAATACGGAAAATTCTACTTACATAAAAGAAATAAGTTTTCTTCATCTGATAGTGCCACAGATTATGATATTTTTAGAAATTTTTTGGCTGATCATAGAAAAGTTAGTGACGTTCTTCCAAAATATTTTGCTCATCTTAGACCTACCACACCAGTAAGATCAAAACAAACTGTTGTAAAAGCATTGAAGAATTTTAAAAAAAATTCAAAAAAATATTCTTCATTGCGTTCAATAAGCTTAATGTCTGAAACGTCTTTTAAATCTTTAAGGATAGTAAATAAAAAATTATGTTCAATTATTAATAAAGATTATGATATGGATTTATATAACAATCCTCAAGGATTTTTTCCTAAAACATATGTTGCGAATGGAATTATTGATATTTATCTTACTAAAAATATTATTAAAGGATATTTACTAGGAAAAAAAGTCTATCCGTTTGTTGTAAAAGATCTAAATTCTGATATCGATAGTTTGCAAGATTTTAAATTTGTTGAGTACAATATTAAAAAAAGAAAGTTATCTTAATTCAACAAGTTCTAACATTAAATTTTCTGGACCAACACAGAAAGCGACTTTTGCGTAACCATCGGGAGAGTTTTGAGGTAGAGATTTAAATTTTACACCTTTTCGTTTTAGTCGAACGTATGTTTGATTGAGGTTTTTAACAGTAAGAGCAATGTGGGTTAACCCGGTTGAATAAATTTTTCCTTTCCATTTTTTCTTATCTTTAAAAGTTTTGAATTTTAAAAGTTCTATAATTTCGTTGTTTTTTGATTTAAGTTTATAAGTCTTAAGTTTTACGTTTTTTAAATTGTGAATTTTATTCATAAAGTTAATATCTTCTTCAGCGTATTTGAATTTTCTAAATCCTAATGTTTTTATAAAAAAATTGAGCATTTTTTTTTCATTGTTAATTGTTAATCCTATATGCCTTATATTTTTTATCATCCAATTTCCTTTTTTATATTCCTTTTACCGTCCACCCACCATCTACATCAAGTGTTGCCCCATTTATGTAGCTAGAATATTCTGATGAAAGAAATAAGACAGACCCGACCAAATCCTCTGGCAATCCCCATCTATTCGATATAGTTCTTTTCATTCTCTCAAAAGACTTTGAAATATTTTTGAAACTTTTTTTTGTCATATTAGTTTTTATATATCCAGGACAAACATTATTTACCCTAATTTTTTTTTTTGCCAAATCTATAGCTGCACATTTTGTAAGCTGGGTTAATCCTGCTTTTGAAATTTGATAAGATGGATTATCTTTAAAGCCAAATTTTCCTCCAAGACTTGTTATTTGGATAATAGAGGAGTTTTTTGGCATCATTTTTGATAAATATGAAATCAGATAAAATGGTGCGTGTAAGTTTACCGCCAGAGTTTTGTGGTAAGATTTAAAATTAATGTAAGGATACGGACACTGTTCAGAAATACCTGCATTATTAACCAATATATCAACTTTTTTAGATATTTTTTTAATTTTACGCACTAAACTTTTTACATTTTTATAATTTTCTAAATCGAATTTGATGTCATCAGATTTTAATTTAGAATTAAATCTTTTATCAATTCTTATAACTTTCGCCTGTAATTTAGCGTAAGCACTAGCTATTGCATATCCATTTCCAGAATTTGACCCTGTCACTATAACAGTTTTGTTTTTAAATTTTATATCCATTTTTGGTAGCTATTACTATGTAAAATTTTCTTTTGATTTTTGGATAAATTGTCCTCATTTTACTATTTGTAGCTCGATCATTATTTATTTTAGAAATCTTAAAGTTATGATGCTTGAATTTAGTTTCTAACCAAGAAAATGTAAACTGATTTATATAATAAGGGTTATCAACGTATTTTTTGTCAGTAAAAAGCTTTTTGATCATTTTTTTTCCAAAAAAAGATCTTATTATTAAAATTTGCTTCGTGCTTTTAAGTATATTTTTTATTGCTTTGTTTGGATTATTAAAGTGCTCTAAAGTAGCAGAAATAACACTTATGTCTGCTACAGAAGGTATTTTTTTTTCTAAATTCATTATTTTATATTTCTTTTTTAACTCCGGAAAGTATTTTAATCCGAGTCTAACGTAAACTTTGTCGTGATCATATCCTTTGTATCTAAAAAACTTATTCAGTTTTTTTTTTTTTAAACCTTTGTAGAGTTGGAATAAATTACAACCCAAGTCGTTTAATGAAATTTTTGATTTTGATTTTTTCATGAAACGAGTTTTTGATTTTAATATTTCTACGATTTGCTTTACCCACTTTAAATTTTCATTTTTAATTCTATTCTCATAAATCTTTAGATCGGTTTTTTTTGTATGGGAGTTATTTCTAAAAATTTTCATCCTAATATTTTTTCGCAGGTTTTTACAATTTTTTTTGCAAATTCTAAATCATTTATTATTTTTTTTCCCTTAGTGAAAGATGAGAAAGACTTTAGTTGTTCCTCAAAACCTGGCTTGAAAAAATTTTTTTCATATTCGTTTAATGTCCTACTTACTATTGGCTGGTAAAAAAAATTATTTTTCTTTTTTCTAATTTGAATTTTTTTAAAAATCTTTAAATTTTCAATAGGAGAAAGGAAAAATCTATATTTTTTGTAAAAAACTTCTATTGAAAAATTATCTGAGTTTTTAAAATTAAATGTGATAAAGCACGAAAATTTTTTTTTATTTGAAAGAGTGCAATTAATAAAATCTTTACTTCTTTTAACAATATCTAATTTTAAGTTACCAAAAATAAACTTAAGTATTGAAATAATATGACAGGAATTTTTAATTATATTTTTTTTATTTGTTTCTGGGCACCTTACTATAGCGTTAACATTTTTTTTATCTTTTAGTTTTTTTTTTAAAAAATTAATATTTTTATAAAAAATTCTATTAAAACCCACAAATATTTTTTTGTTTTTTTTAAAATAATTAAAATTTGTGCTTTTGATAAATACAGGTTTTTCAATTAGAATGTATCTATTTAGTTTCACACATGATTGTAAAATTTTAAAATTATCTTCAATCCTAGAAGTAATTAAAAAATTACAATTTTTATATTGCGCAGCATATTTAATTGATTTGCGCCAATCGAAAAAAATTTTTTTAATATTATGCCTTTTAGAAAGCATCCTTAAGTTTTTACTTTTTTTTCTTGTAGAGCTTAAAAATACTATATTGTGATTATGTTTTTTTAGGACTTTTATATGATCATGAGTAATTCTAGAGGTCCCAATAATTCCTATATTCATAAATAGATTAATTTTTACTTTAATAATTTAGCAAAAAGTTCTATAATGTTCAAATATTGAACATAATTAATTTTGATAATAAATATGAGCAAAGAGCGAATTAAAAGCATAATTAACGAGCATTTTGAATTAAAGGATTCAATTTACTCAATTTCAGCTCAAATTGAGAAATTTGCTAATAAAATTGTTAATATTTTAAAAAATGACGGTACCGTTTTTTGGTGTGGTAACGGAGGTAGTGCATCTGACAGCCAACATCTCGCAGCCGAATTTGTTGGAAGGTTTGAAAAAAATAGATCACCTCTAAAATCGATCTCTCTTAATACTGACACCTCTATTTTAACTGCTTTATCAAATGATTACTCGTATGGATTAGTTTTTGAACGTCAACTCGAAGCCTTAGGAAATTCCGGTGATTTATTAGTTGCTATATCAACTTCAGGGAATAGTGAAAATATTATAAATGTTCTTAAATTTGCAAAAAAAAAAAATATTTTTACGATTGCTTTACTAGGAAACGACGGTGGAGAGGCAAAAAATTTTTCTAACCTAAGTATTATAGTTCCGTCAAAATCCACAGCTAGAATTCAAGAGATGCATATTTTGATTGGGCATATTGCTTGTTCATTAGTAGAAAAAGATATATTTAAAGTGTAATTTATGAATATTTTTTTGATTGCAGAAATTGGTATTAATCACAACGGTGATTTAGAAATTGCGAAAAAGTTGATAGATGGTTCTGCAGATGCTGGTTTCGATGCAGTAAAATTTCAAAAAAGAACAATTAATAAAGTTTATACTAAGGAATATTTGGACTCTCCGAGAGAGAGCCCCTGGGGAAAAACTCAGAGAGATCAAAAAGAAGGTCTCGAATTTGGTGATAAGGAATTTGATATAATTGACAAATATTGCAAAGAAAAAAAAATATTATGGTCAGCATCTGCTTGGGATGTGGACTCACAAAAATTTCTAAGAAAATATAATTTAAGTTTCAATAAATTAGCTTCGCCAATGTTAGGCCATCTTCCTTTAATTAATGAAATAGCAGATGAAAAAAGGAAAACTTTTATTTCTACAGGAATGTCCTCATTGAAAGAAATAGATGAAGTAGTAAATATTTTTAAAAAAAAAAATTGTAAATTTGAGTTAATGCATTGCAACAGTACATATCCAATGAAAGATGAAGATGCTAATCTAAAATGTATTGAAACATTAAAAAAAAGATATGGTTGTGACGTTGGTTACTCTGGTCACGAAACAAGTTTGCTTAAAGTTTCTCTTACCGCAGTAACGTTAGGGGCAACTTCCATTGAGAGACACATTACCCTGGATAGAGCAATGTATGGTTCAGATCAGTCAGCATCGATCTCAATAGATGTGCTAAAAAACTTTGTTGAAAGTGTAAGATCCATTAATGGAATTCTTGGGGACGGAAAGAAAGAAATAAGAGATACTGAAAAATCAGCAAGAGAAAAACTCAGAGTTAATATTAAATAAAAATCATAAAATTTTTAATGAAAAATAAACCTAAACTTTCAGTAATTATTCCTGTTTTTAATCAAGAAAAGTATTTAGGAAGGTGCTTAAGATCACTGATTAACCAAACTTTTCCTAAAGAACAATATGAAATAATTGTCATTAACGACGGGAGCACTGACAAAACCTCATTTGTTCTTGAAACATTTAAAAATGAGTTGATAATAAAATCTAATGCTAAAAACAGAGGGCTCCCTTATTCAATTAACAAGGGTATCCTTGCATCAAAAGCAAGATTTATAGTAAGGGTCGACTCAGATGATTACGTTAACGAACAATTTTTAAATATATTGTATACTTTTATATCTTCTAACCCTGAAATAGATGCTTTTGCATGTGATTATTACACCGTTAATGATAAGGAAAAATTTTTAGATAGAATTAACTGTCTATCAAAACCTATTGGTTGTGGAATAATTTTCAGAGTAGAACAATTAATAGAAATTGGTATGTATGATAAAAAATTTTTACTTCACGAAGATAAAGATTTAAGATTTAGATTTCAGAAAAAGTTTAAAATTAATAGAATACCTATTCCTCTCTATAGATATAGAAAACACTCAACTAATATAACAAATAATAAGAAAGAATTAAAAAAACACTATAAACTATTTAAAAGTAAACATAAAAAATGATATTTAATTTTGAAAAAATAAAAAAAAATAAGTTAACATACATAATTGCTGAAATAGGTGTGAACCATGAGTGTTCTTTAAAAAAAGCTAAAAAAATGATTTATTTAGCCAAAAAAGGGGGCGCATCTGCTGCCAAATTTCAAACTTATAAATCTGAAACAATTGCTTCAAAAAATTCACCGGCTTATTGGGATCTTAAAAAAGAAAGTACTAACTCACAATATTTGCTTTTTAAAAAATTTGATAGATTTGAGAAAAATGATTATTTTCATTTAGCTAGTTATTGTAGAAAAATTAAAATAGATTTTTTATCTACTCCATTTGATACAGCGTCAGTAGACTTTCTTAAAAAGTTAGTTCCTGCTTTTAAAATATCATCTTCCGACATAACTAATTTACAACTTTTGAAAAAAGTTGGAAAAACAAAAAAACCAGTCATATTATCAACGGGAGCTGCAAATTTGAAAGAAATAAAATTTGCAATTAAATTTCTGCGAAAGAATGGTTGTAAGAAGATAATACTGCTTCATTGCATTCTAAATTATCCGGCTAAAAATGAAAATGCTAATTTGCTAATGATAAAACATCTTCAAAAAAGCTTTCCAGGAAATATAATTGGGTACTCTGACCACACTTTACCAGATAAAGAAATGTTAAATCTTACTACGGCTTATACCATGGGTGCTAAAGTTTTAGAGAAGCATTTTACTTTAAATAAAAAATTAAAAGGTAATGATCATTATCACTCAATGGATTTTAAAGATTTATTAAATTTTACAAAAAATTTAAAAAAAATTAAAAATTTAATTGGTGTTAGTAAAGAAAAAAAAGTACTAAAGTCAGAAATCAAATCAAGAAGATATGCTAGAAGGTCTCTGGTAGTGAAAAAAGATATTAAGAAGGGTGAATTTATAAATGATACAAATATTATTTCCTTAAGACCAGTTAAAGGCATACCCGCGGAAAATTTTAATTTAGTGGTTGGAAAAAAGATTAAAGTTAATAAAAAAGCTGGACAGCATCTATTTTATAAAGAAATTTATAAATTTAAGGAAAAAAAATGAAAATACTATTATTTATACCTGCAAGAGGTGGGTCCAAAGGTATCAAAAATAAAAATTTAGTAAGAATTAAAAATAAACCTTTAATTAAATTTACAATTGATATCGCTAAAAAACTTAAAGATTATGATATTTTTATCTCGTCAGACTCTAAGAAAATAATTAATTACTGTAAATCTTTAGGTGTTAAAGTTGAATACATTAGACCAAAAAAATTTGCAAAGGCGACATCATCCATTTTTGAAACAATTTTAGACGCTATTGAATGGCTTGAAAAAAAGGCTCTTTTTTATGAAAATATTTTAATTTTACAACCAACAAGTCCTCTAAGATCTTTGAAAGAAATAAAAAAAATCATAAATATTTACAAGAAAAAAAAACTTGTTTCATTAGCGAGCGTTACAAAAATGAGAGAACATCCATATGAGTGTATATATTTAAAAAAGAAAAGGTGGAATTTTTTACAAAAATCTAAAAATTTATTGATTAGAAGACAAGATTTTGATGACAATTATTTTTTTATTGATGGCACTTATTACTTAGTGAACACAAAATTTTTAAAGAAGAACAAAAAATTCATTTCATTAAACCATACTTATTTTTACAAACTTAAAAATAAGTGGCCAATAGACATTGATTACGAAGAGGACTTAAAAGTTGCATCTTCATTTTTAAATTAAATTTATTGAGTAAATTCTATTTTTTTGAAGTTCCTTCTTTTTAAAATAAAATATTTTACCGGTATATTTTTAATATATTTTGTAAAATATTTAGGTCTAGATTTAAGAGGTTTGAAATTATTTTTTCTTAACACACCTAATGAAGCTTTATTAGATAGCTGGGAGTTAGAATAAACTTCATCAACTTTGTAAATTTTAAAACATTTTTCAATAGCAGAGTTTACTGAATATGTCCCTATTCCTTTAGATTTATTTTTTTTATCTCCAATTAAAAAACCAACGTAGCACTTATTTTTTGTTAAAAACCTAATATTTATGTTTCCAATATGTTTTTTTTTGTAAAAAATGGCATGTAATTTATTTCCCCTTTTTTTGTTTTCACGAAAATATTTTTTAAGTTCCCTAATGGAGATTTTTTTTTTAAGATCTATTTTTTTTTGGTTATCTTTATCATTTAACCATGATAAATATCTTTTATTAATAAGGCTTTTATTTAGAATTTTTATTAATGGTTTTTCTTTTTTTTTAAATTGCATCTAAGCAAAAATATCATACTCTAAGTTCAATTTGCTTTCTCAAACTTTTTTCATAAATTTTAATTGCTGATTTAATATAATCTGTATTTTTATCCTTGAATTGAAAAGTTAAACCTTTTCTTGGACGGTGACTTATATTTTTTTTGCTTCCATGTACTACAAGTGCGTGATGGATTAAAATATCACCTGTTTTTAAAGAAGGAGTTATTTTTTTAAATCTTTTAAGGCTACTAAGATTTTTTATCATTTGAGATGTTCCTTTTGCTAAAGATGCTCTATGAGGCAGTACACCTTTCTTATGAGATCCGTTATAGTAGTAAACACCCCCATTTTTTTTATCAGACGCACAAAGTGCTATCCACATAGTTAGACCTTTGTTGTTTTTAACTTTCCAATAAAAATTATCTTGATGAGTTGGAGCTGGTAAACCTTTTTTCTTCGGTTTTGCAAAATATTCACTTGCTCTTAACTCAGGCTCTTTCTCCAAAAATAATTTAATGAGTCTTTTTATTTTTTTCTGATTGGCAAAATTTTTAATCCACAAGCAGTCATGCATTTTGTGAAATGAATTAATATCTTTATTAACATTCTTAGAGGAAGTAAAATTTATATCTCTGCGATCATATTTTTTAAAAGTTGAACTTAAAAAAAATTCAATTTCATGCTTTATTTTTTTAATTTCTTCGTAATTGAAAAATTTTTCAATTTTAACCCAACCATTAAGTTTATAAAAATTAATTTTAGACTTTAGCTCTTTTTTTTTTAGAATTTTCATATTTTTAAAGTGATTTAATTACTCTATTTAGACTATTTTAATAGTTAAGATCAACAAGATATTACAAAATCTACGTGTATTTAAAAAAATGATTAATATATTTATCTATGGTGGATAGTTTTTCTCCCTCATAAAATCCTAAAAGATTATAATTGGATTTGCTTTGTATTTTGGGAATTCTATAAAGTTTCACAATTTTTTTATTCTGTTTAAATTTACATAATTTTTCAGCCAAATATTTGGTTTTTATATATGATTTTAACCTGAGATTAACTTTATTATTATCTTTCAAATAAATTGATGAAGGGTAGAAAATTTTACTTTTGATATAATTTTTTTTTATAATATTTAATAAAATCTTTAAATAATCAACATAAACTAATTTATAAAGCTTATTTAAAGACTTTGAATTTTTTAAAGAGGTTAATATTTTAGGTGAAGAAAAGTAAAAAATATAATCTGGTTTTAAATTTAGAATTAATTTCTTTAATTTAAATTGTTCTAATGCGCTTATTGTTTGAACTTCGTTATTAATTCTAAAACTGTATTTATGTAGTTTACACGCTGATTGTATTTTAGGTAAAAAAATTCTTTTTGCTAAATCACTGTTAGAGCCAAAAACTAGGATTTTCTTATTTTCTATTTTTTTTAAAGTATTTTGAGTTAGTTTTGTTTTTTCTTTTATAGGTTCAAAAGGCACAAGTTTATTTGCAACAATTATTGCCCTTAAATGATTAAATAAATAAGTTATTTCATAAATTTGTTTAGTAATTTTTTTTGATATCACTCTTTTTTTTTTAATTTTTTTTTTTGAATATTCAATTTTAATACTCTGAATAAGTGAGCCATTTCCAGGATTTATTTTTCCAATTAATTTTGAGAGGAATAAAATTTCTTTCAATAAAAGATTATTAAAATTAGATCTTAAATTTTTATTTTTTTCATTTTTGAAAAATATTTCCACTTTATTATTAAAACTATTAAATACTAAGATCTTATTTTTGAAAATTTTATAATCAAAAGACTCACCTACATTAATAAAATTGATAAAATTAACTTTTAAAAATTTCAATCTCTTATTTTTACTTATTAAAAATTTTGAAATTAAAATTTTTACCACATTTAAACCGTGAACAATCGGTTCTTTAAAAAAAAATTTTGATGCAAATTTTTTATCAAAATGTATTTTATTTGTATCGCCTGATAGTCTTTTAAAATCTAAGGTTTGATTGTAATTAATTTTCATCAATTAAAAAATTTTTATTCTTTTGTAATTTTTTTTTAATAACTTTTGCTAAATATTTCGCACTTACACAATAACAAAAGAATCTTCCAAAACTAGCTTTGATAAAATTTTTGCTATCAGGAATTTTTATTAAATTTTTATTTGTGAGAGTGTAATTTATATTTTTTTTCCCCACATAGTACCTAATTTCAGAACTTATTAATTTACCTTTAAAATATATTTTACCTTTAAAAATCTTATTAAATCTATATGGAACTTTATTTTTACTCTCAAGATAGTGTAAGAAGGTTATTTTTGATGGTTGGCAACAAAAACATATTATCTTAAAATTTTCATTTTCAAAGGTTGAAAATATACTTTTTTTACCTAACAATTCATAATCGGTTTTTTTTAAAAGAAAATTAAATTTTTTTCCAATTATTAAATGACTAAAAATAGGATTTAATGTTCTTCTTTTTGGAAATTTTTTTAAAAAATAATTACTTAATAGCCCAACTTGACTTCTAGATTTTTCGTAGTCGAAGATTTTTTTATTTGTGAAATTGTAATTGTAAGTAGGAATTACAATCGAACCATTTTCTCCTACTCTTCTTTTTAGATAACGAAAAAAAATATCGAATGATTTAATATTATTCATAAATTGAAGCAATCCAGCAGAATTAGAATGTAAAAGGATATTGTCCCTTTTTTTAATATTCATTTTGTTAAAAAGGATACGTAAATTATATTCTAGTTTTTTTATTTTTTTTTTTGACAATTTTTAAAATTTCCTTAACAGAGTTTATTTCGTTAAATTGATTAGATGAAAATTTAATTTTGAAATTCTTCTCAATAGCTAACAAGACATTAAAATTACCCATAGAGTCCCATTTTTCAAAATCATACATTTTACTTTTAATATTTACCTTAATATTGAGCTCTTTTTTAAAAATATTAAATAGTTCTTTTTCAAAATATTTTTTTGACATTCATTAACTCTTTAGATTTAAAAATTTCGTAAACTTCCTCTTTTTTCGACTTTTTATTTAGTTTAAAAAAATTTTTTTTTAAGAAAATTGGTATTAAGTTATTATTTAAATTTGTTTTTTTAAATTTAATGAAATATTTAAAGTCTTTATTTTTTTTTATTATTAAGTAAATCATATAATCTTCTACGTATCTTGAAATAACTCTACAGCTGACTGCAAAATCTGTTATAAAAAGATTATCTTTTTCAATTCGAAATATACAACTACTTACAATACCGTGGTCTCCGAATTTGTCTTTAAGATTAAAAAGCATCAGTCTATAATCTTTATTTGAAGTTATCTCTCTTAGCTTTTGGCTAGTATATCTATTAAGTGAAAAATTAAATTGATTTGTTTTGTTAAATATTTGTAACGCTCTGTTTAAATTTTTATCATTTAAATTAATTAATTGTGCTTTTTGTTTTAAACTTTTAAAAAAATTTAATGATATACCTTTTTTTTGTTTTTCTTTATCAAATTTTGTTTTTATTTTGTATTGGAAAAATTTTTTTTTATCTTCATTTAGAACTTTATTTTTTTGAAACCTTAAATCGTCTTTTAGTTTTTTGCGAATTTCACCCGGATTTTTAATATGAATAACATTAATGTTTTTAATAAATTTTTTTACTTTTTTTACCTCAATGAGATTATCATCAATAAAAACGATGTCTGCAGCTCTAAGATTTAATTCTTTAATTGTTAAAATAATATTTTGGTACTTCTCTTCCCAATTAATTTTGGGTAAAATAAAATCTTTCTTTGATAAAACCATTTTTCTTTTTTTCATTGCTTTCCATACTTTTTCTGAGTTATTTTTTGAAGACAAAGATAGTAAGAATCCTTTTTTTTTAAGCGCCATTAAATAATTTTGAAATTCTCTAAAAAATTTACCGACACCTTTTTTTCCATAATCAATTCCATGAATACCTATCTCATCCACAACTCCTCCCCATAGTGTGTTATCACAATCTAATATAATTAATTTATAAGGTTTTATGTTTAAAAATAAATTTTTAGTAATGTTTCTTTTAAAAATAGATATAATATCTATTTCAAAAGGAAAACTTAAAATTTTTTTATTCCTTAAATTAAAAATTTTTTTTTCTAAATTATTTATAATATTTAACCGGGTATTTAGTGTTAAAGTTTTTTCTAATTTAGAAAATAATTTGTTAAATTTTTTAAAATGTTTGTTATTTCTACTATGGTTAGTTGATATGTCAAAAATTAAATAAAAAAAAAATAATTTATTTGAATTTTGCTCAAATTCTCTTTTTAAAAAAAGTATTTTTTTATACGTTTCTATTAAATTTGTTTTATCTAAATATAGAAAGATATGAAAACAATTATATTTCCTTAAATAATTCTTATCTTTAATTGAAAAAAAGTAATAATTAAAATTACTATCAACTGTGATATTTTGATTTTCTTTTATATCTTTCCATTCGTTGTTGGAATGCATTAAGTTAAAATTTGAGGTAACAAAATGTCTCATTTTTTAAAAGATTAATACTTTTTTTTTAACAAGTATCTTCAGTTCGACTAAAATTTTCTTTATTGGCTTTTTGATAATCTTAGAAATTTGAACAAGGTTCTTTTTCCCATCCGAATAGGCTATCAAATCCATTCTTAAATTTAATTTATGATAATTTTTTTTTTCAGAAACATTGGGATAAAGTTTTCTTTTGCCCAAATTAGGTTCACAATAAAATTTTGATTTTGGGAAACTATACCAAGAAAAATCATTCTCGAAAGAATCTACTATACTTTTGAGTACATTAAATGAGTCCTGCAAACTTTTTTTATTCACTAAATTCAAATTGTCTTCGCTTGTATGATACTCTTTATATTCTCCATATTTTGTTCTCGAAAAACCACAAATCGGCAAATCAATTCCTGGAGCACAATACTGCCTTTCATCACTTCCTCGTTGCAAATATGAAAAATATGTAAAATTTTTTTTGTGAGATATCTTTTCTAAAAGACTTATATCAGCTAAGCTATTACCCTCCCTGCTTGAAATAATGCTATAATGCCTATCATCGCCTACGCATGAAACGTTAAAACCGCAAATCATATTTCTTTTTAAAGTTTTTTTAAATTTATTAATGTAACAAATTGAACCAATTGTTTCAGGCAAAAGTACAAATCTATAGGTAAAACGTAGTTTTTTTTTTTTTGAAATATAGTCAGCCAATTTAGATATGACTGCTGGCCCACTTAATTCATTGTTTGCCATCGATGGGTGACATAGATAGGAGCTAAAAAAAATTTCTTTTTGACTTTTACCCCTAAAAATTGCATGAGATAAATCTAGATGTCCTTTTGTAAACTTACTATCAATAAAAACTCTATAATTTTTATTATTTAATTTATTTTTTTCTCTCTCACTTAAGCAAAATCCCCAATTTTTTTTATAATAACTAGTCACATATGGGATAGCTTTTGGCTGTTCTTTAATTGTGAAGATATGCTTAAATAATTCTTTTTTGGTTATTGTCTTATTGATTGGACTTGAAAAATTTAAAATATGTAAATTGTTATCTTTAAATTTCGCATATTTTTTTTTGCTTTTTATATCTTGTATAAACCCATCTCTTATGGACCACTCTTTTGGTATTACCCAGTCAAATATTTTTTTACCAGTTTTAAACTTTATTCTTTTAAATTTTGGATTTATTATTTCAAAGTATTTTAAGGATTTTTTTATTCCAGGGCCAGTTATCGACCTGCAAATTGGAAAAAGATCTGAAATAACTTTGTACATTTCGATATTCATCAAATTTGCTGGTTAATTCGAATTTTCTTTTTTCAGCATTTTTCTATATTCTTCTACTTTATTCAAAGGAATTAAGCTTTCAGGAGTTTCTACAACAACTTTTCCTTCACTCACAACTTTATGAGCTGATTTGTATCTTTTTATTTTAATATTCAAGCCCTCTACAATTTTTGTAAATGAACTTTTTTCTTGGGCAAATGCATATGAACAATAATTACATGAGATATTCTCTTTTAAAAAAGTATGGTTTTTAAAGCTATTTCTTAATTTTCTATTAAGTTCTCCATCCCAAACTTCTTTTATTGTCTGAGTGCTAACATTTCCTAATATATTTTTTCCATCATAATCATTTATACATTGATGTACTTTTCCATCGTGACCAATAGTTAATCTTTGAAAAGGCTTAGGGCATAAAAACATCTCGTTATATTCAATTTTTTTGGTATCCATTTCATAGTCTCGAATATGGTCCGATATAACGTTAATTTTATCTGCGATACCTTCCCAAGATTTATAAAATTTTGAGGAATTATTTTCTAGCGCAGTTAGTATTGATTGTACTCTTATTAGTGGTTTAACTTGTTTTTTTTCATCTCTAATTTTTTTAAGGTATTTTACTCTATCGAGAGTCTCATCAAACTTAGCTGGGAATCTTATTTTGTTGTAAATTTCATCTGTACCATCTGCAGATATACTTATCCAATCAAGTCCGCTTTCCACTAGCTCTTTGCTTTTTTTTTCATTTAGCAATTCAGCGTTTGTCAAAAAAGCCACGTCTTTGATACCTTTAAGTTTCGCATATTTCACCATCTCAACCAGATAAGGGTTTAAAAGCGGTTCTCCTCGCCAACTTAACTTTATTGAGTAAGTATTATTAGCAGCTGCTTCATCAATTATTTTTTTAAAAAGATCCATCTTCATAATGCCTTTAAAATGATCTTTCATATACGTGGTATAACACATTGGGCATCTCATCTGACATTTGCTTGCAGCCTCCACCTCTAAGTGGGTGGGAAACGAAGATGACATTAATAATTTTGGATAATACTGAAATTTTATTCTATCTAAAAAATGATGTAAGATATTTCTTTTTTTAAAAAAGAAGCTTAAATCCTTCTTGTAACCACCAATTGTAAAATAATCTCTTTCAATACTAAAAAGATTGTCAAAGATGGATCTTGTCTTCTTTAAAATTTTACCCAAGTTCATGGTAGTCAAATATATCGTTCAAATTTTGAACAGTAAAGCCTTAAAATCTACGTTAAATAGTAGATTTTTTGATTTTTAATGAATTATTAAAGAAAATTTTTTTCAGTGCATAAATCAAGCCAATTGAGCTATTAGTACTGGTCAGCTGCACACGTTGCCGTGCTTCCACATCCAGCCTATCAACGTAGTGGTCTACTACGGCTCTATAGGAAGAACTAGTTTTGAGGTGGGTTTCCCACTTAGAT
>MDSW01023604.1_pt1 | contig 36313 bp, 31 predicted proteins | sample 811171 | NCBI WGS metagenome assembly MDSW01 (sample SAMN05326641, study PRJNA326480) | marine metagenome | isolation source: seawater | place: Atlantic Ocean: North West | collected 2012 | reverse complement strand
GGAGCTTCTTCAGCTTTAGCTTCTTCAGCTTTAGCTTCTTCTGCTGGAGCTTCTTCAGCTTTAGCTTCTTCTGCTGGAGCTTCTTCAGCTTTAGCTTCTTCAGCTTTAGCTTCTTCTGCTGGAGCTTCTTCTGCTTTAGCTTCTTCTGCTGGAGCTTCTTCAGATTCCCCTTTCGCAGATAATTCTTTTTTCTTTATTTTCTTATCTTTTTTTAACTCAATTCTATTTTTTTCTCTTTCTTTCCATTCTTCTAATAATTTTTCTATATCTTCATCTTTTAAACCTTGTTTAGATAAATGCCACTTATAGCTTAATCCATTTCTTCTAAACAAACCTTGAACAGTCTCTGATGGCTTTGCACCTTCATTTAACCAATGCAAAACTCTTTCTTCATTAAGATTACATGAATTATTATCTTGGATAGGGTCATACCAACCTAAACGCTCTATTTCCCTACCATCTCTTTTAAATCTTGAATCAATAGCAACGACTCTATAAAAAGGTCTTTTCTTACGTCCTAATTTTTTTAATCTTATTCTAACAGCCAAATTAAACTCCTTATTCTTTATTTTTATTTTATTTTATTTTATAAAAGGCAACTTAAACTTTGTTTTATTATTACTAAATTTTTTCATTAAAACTTTCATTTGATTAAATTGTTTTAATAACTGATTTACATTTTGCATAGATGTACCTGAACCAATCGCAATTCTTTTTCTTCTCGAACCATTAATAATACTTGGATTCATTCTCTCTGCTTTCGTCATAGAATCAATTATAGCTTTTGTTCTTTTTAATTGTTTCTTTCCAGTATTTATGTTTGGCATTTTACTCATACCTGGCATCATTTTCATCATGCTACCTAAATTATCAAAACTACCCATTTGATCAATTTGATTTTTAAAATCATTTAAATCAAAAGTATTATTAGTCAATTTTGATTGAATATCACCAATTGATTCTTCATTAAAAGATTTTGCTGCTTCTTCAACTAAGCCAACAATATCACTTAATCCTAAAATTCTTCTTGCTATTCTATCTGGATTAAAAACTTCTATATCAGATATTTTTTCTCCAAATGTAATGAATTTTATAGGGATATCAGTAACATCTTTAATTGAAAGAGCAACTCCTCCACCAGTATCAGAATCCATTTTTGTAATTATACAACCGGTAACTTTACATGATTCTGAAAAACTACTAGATGAATTAATTGCATCCTGACCAGTCATACCATCAGCCACGTATATTACTTCAGATGGGTTTGATTTATCAATAATTTCATTAAGCTCTTTTATTAAATCATCATCAATATGTAAGCGTCCAGCTGTATCTAAAATTAAAGCATCATAGCTATTAGATTCTGCATATTTCTGCGCATTTTCTAATACTTTTAATGGATTTTTAGATTTCTTTTCAACGTAACAATCAATATTATTATCATTTGATAAAATTTCTAATTGATCTACAGCTGCAGGCCTTTGCAAGTCCAATCCTACCAACAAAGCTTTCTTATTAAATTCCCTTTTCAAAAAACCAGCAATTTTTACTGCTGTTGTAGTCTTACCTGAACCTTGTAATCCTGATAAAACCAAAACAGATTTTTCTTTACTATGTAAATTAATTTTAGAATTACTCGATTTTAAAAAATCAATAAGCTCATCTAAAACCAATTTCACAAATTGTTGACCAGGTGTAACTGAATCAAATACTTTACTGCCTAAAGATTTCTTTTTAACTCTTTCAATAAACCTACTTACAACTTTAAAGTTTACATCTGATTCAAGAAGAGCAATTCTAATCTCTCTTATCGCATCAGAAATATTACTTTCTGAAATCTTACCCTGACCTTTTATAGTCTTAAAAATTTTTTTAAATCTATTTTGTAATTGACCAAACATAATATTTAAAACGAATTAAAACAATTTAAGTAAAGCCTGCAAATTTAGTATTAACTGTACCGTCTATGCAAGCTATCTTTTTATATATATTTTTAAAAATTAAATGGATAAAGAATAAAAATGCAAATTATACTTAAAAATCACCTAAATTTCTCTTTATTAAAATTTCTTCAACTACACAATTATTTGGAGCATTAATAGAATGAATAATTGTTTGACACAAATCTTTAACATTCATCATGTCTTCTCTAATATCTTCTGCATTTTTATTATCCCAAAGAGGAGTATTAACCGCACCTGGAAAGGCGCTTATAACTTTTACATTATATTCTCTCAACTCTTCCCTCAGTGCAGAAGCAAAACCTCTCAAACCATATTTAGAAGCTACATATGCAGATGAATTTTTAAAAGGCTTAAGACCTGCACCAGAATTTATAAATACAATTTTTCCTGATTTTTGTGATTTAAAATTTTCAATTAACAATTTAGTTATTAAAAAAGAACCTCTAAGATTAACATTAATAGTTTGATTCCAATCATTTACTGTAGTATCTGATATATCTTTAAATATTGCAACACCAGCATTATTAATCAATAATTCAATATTATCTTTATTAGAAATTTTATTATGAATTTTTTTTACTGATTCTTCATCAGATATATCAGCTGAAATAATTTCACAATCATTATTTTTATTATGAATAATTGCTTTTGTCTTGTTAAGATTCTCTATATTTCTTGAAATTAAATAAACAAAATAATCATTTGATAATTCTACAGATAACTCTTTTCCAATTCCTGTAGAAGCTCCTGTAATAATAGCAATTGGTTTAGTCATTATTTTCAGCAATTAAATTAAGAGCACTTCCAGCTTTAAACCATTTAATTTGGTTATAATTATAAGTATGATTTAATATAATTTTATCTTTACTACCATCGACATGAATAACCTCACAATTTAAATTTTTGCCAGGTTGAAAATCTTTTAATCCTAATATGTTAAATTGATCATCTTCTAATATTTTATTATAATCATCTTTATCATTAAAAGTTAAGGCTAAGATTCCTTGTTTTTTTAGATTTGTTTCATGAATTCTAGCAAATGATTTTACAATAACAGCTATAATTTTCATGTATCGAGGCTCCATAGCAGCATGTTCTCTAGATGAACCCTCTCCATAATTTTCATCACCAATAATAACACTAGAAATCTTATTATTTTTATAATGTCTTGCAACATTAGGAGTTTCATCATATTCATTTGTAATTTGATTTTTTACTAGATTAACTTTATTATTAAAAAAATTTGTTGCACCTAATAATAAATTGTTAGAAATATTATCTAAATGTCCCCTGAACTTAAGCCATGGACCTGCCATAGAAATATGATCAGTAGTGCATTTTCCTTTTGCTTTTATAAGTAATTTTAAATCTAATAAATCTTTTCCATCCCATTTTTCAAATGGGTCTAGCAATTGAAGTCTATCAGAATGATTGCTTACTTCAATAATAATATTTTCTGATTTATCTGATGGAGATTGGTACCCCTGATCTTCGACCTGGAAACCATTAGGTGGAAGCTCAAAGCCTTTTGGAACAGTCAATTTTATTTCTTTACCTTCTTCATTTAATAACGTATCAGTAATTGGATTAAAGCCTAAATTTCCTGATAAAGCAATTGCCGTTACAAGTTCTGGAGAACCTACAAATGCATAAGTATTTGGATTTCCATCAGCTCTCTTAGCAAAATTTCTATTAAAAGAATGTACTATAGTATTTTTAGACTCTTTTTCTGCATCTTTTCTCTGCCACTGACCTATACAAGGTCCACAAGCATTTGCAAAAACTGTCCCACCTATCTGATTAAAAATTTCTATTAGGCCATCTTTTTCAATTGTATATCTAACTTGTTCTGAACCAGGTGTAATAGTATATTTTGATTTTACTTTTAATTTATTATCTATAGCCTGCTGAGCTATTGATGAAGCTCTCGATATATCTTCATATGAAGAATTTGTACATGAACCTATCAAACCAACCTCTACATCAATAGGCCAATCATTTTTTTTTGCTTCTGAAGCCATTTGACTTATTGGAGTAGCCTTATCTGGAGTAAAGGGACCATTTAAATAAGGTTCTAATTCATTTAAATTAATTTCAATAACTTCATCAAAATATTTTTCAGGATTTTTATATACTTCATCATCTCCTGTTAAATGATGTCTAATATTATTAGCTAACTTAGCAACTTCTTTTCTTCCTGTAGCAATTAAATATCTTTCCATAGAATCATCATAACCAAAAGTTGATGTTGTAGCTCCAATCTCTGCACCCATATTACAAATTGTTCCTTTTCCTGTACATGAAATATTTTTAGCTCCTTCCCCAAAATATTCTACGATAGATCCAGTTCCACCCTTAACAGTTAAAATTCCTGCTAACTTTAAAATAATATCTTTTGGAGAAGCCCAACCATTTAAAGACCCTACAAGTTTAACACCTATTAATTTAGGAAATTTCAATTCCCATGGCATTCCTACCATAACATCAACAGCATCAGCACCACCTACACCAATTGCAATCATTCCTAAGCCTCCTGCATTAACAGTATGAGAATCTGTACCAATCATCATACCTCCAGGAAATGCATAGTTTTCTAAAACTACTTGGTGAATAATTCCAGCACCTGGCTTCCAAAAACCAATTCCATATTTTGACGAAACTGATGAAAGAAAATCATATACTTCTGAATTTACATCTAATGCAGTTGTTAAATCATCTTCTGAGTTATTTTTTGCTTGTATAAGATGATCAGCATGAACTGTAGTAGGAACAGCTACTTGATTTTTATTAGCCATCATAAATTGCAACAATGCCATTTGAGCAGTTGCATCCTGCATAGCAACTCTATCTGGATTAAACTCTACATAATCTTTTCCTCTTTTAAAATCTTCAATATCAAGAGAAGAATGTAAGTATAAAATTTTTTCTGATAAGGTTAAAGGTTTATTAATTTTAGTTCTAATATGCTTGATATTCGAATCAATATTATTGTAAAATTTTTCAATTAGCTTTAAATCAAACATACAATTCCTTTATAAAGATTATAGGGTTAAAATTATACTTAAATTTATTAATTTATATCTACAATTTCAATTACTGATATAATATTATGATAAAATCAATATTTTACTTATTTATTTTAATAAATCTTTTATTTTCTTGGGAAAATAATGAGATTGAATATATAATTTATACTAGCAATTCATTATCTGAATCTGCTAATAATCTATCTAATCTTCATGAAAACTTAGTTGATGATAATTCTAAGCTTAAAACAAAAATCATCCTTAATGATACTCTTAGCACAAGTTTTCATGATTATATAAATAATAATTTTGATTTTCAAAATGATAATATCAAATATTTAACTATCATCGGTGATGAAACTATTATTCCTCCTCTGTTTTATTTAGGTACTCCTTGTGATGATTGCATTAGCTCTGCAAATACTAATAATCCAAATCCACGATTAATAACAGGAAGAATTTTAGCAGAAAATGTTAATGAATCTAATTCAATAATTAACAATATAATTAACTACACTTTAAATCCCCATGAAGGTGATTGGAAAAGCAAAGCATTACTGTTTTGCGATGACCAATTTAAAAATGGGGAAACAATAAGAAGAGAAAAGTGGCACACTCTCCATTCAAGTGTAATCTATAATAATTTAAAAGATAATCTTAATATAAATTGTTTATTTGGTCCAAATTTTCAAAGACAACAATCAATTGATTGGTATACTCAGCCAAGCTTTAATAATGAACTAATACAAAATATTAATAAAGGCTTTGCTATAATTAATTATATTGGACATGGAACAAGTGAATTTTTAGCAGATGAAAACATATTAACTTATTCTGATTTAAACTTAATATCTATTGAAAATAATAAACTTCCTATATGGATTGCAGGGACATGCTCATTCGGGAATTATTTAAATGAAAATTGTTTTGCTGAAAAACTATTAAAAAAAGGAGATTCAGCTATTGCTGTTATATCAACGACGGGAGGAATATCATACAGCTCTAATTTTTATTTTTTAAAGAAGTTTTTTATGGAAAATTTAAAAGAATCTTTAAATAATAATACAGCTGATAGAATAGGAGATTTATTTTACAACTCTAAAGAAAACTTATTTGAATCTTACACCTTACACCTATTTGGAGATCCAGCAATGAAAATCCAAATAGCAAAAACATCAAATAATTTAACAGATAATATTCCTGAATCAATATTAATTGGTTCAGAAAATTTATTATCCATTAACAATTCAAACTTAAGTACACTAAGAATTTCAAACAATGATGCTACCTCTATAATTAATTATGACTATAGTGGAGAGCACTACAATTCAAATGATTCATGCTTTAATGCTCAGAACAACTTATCATGCATAGATGAATTTATTTATAGCTATAATGGTGAGAACCTATTTGTAGGAGAATTTTATAACACAATTAATTATACTTTACCTCTAGATGCCTTAGAATATAATACAACAAATTTAAAAATACATAATGATCTCAATAATTCCATTCAATCAATAAACAATATAAATTTAGAATTTATAGATGGTGATTTATCAAATGATAATGTAGGTCCAGAAATTACTATTTCTCAAAATGGGAATCCATTAATAAACAATTCAACTATTTATCCTCCTTATAATATTATTATCAATTTGGTAGATAATTTCCCAATAAATATTAGTGGTTTAAATTATCACGATATAAGAATTTGGATTGACAGTAATCAGAATGAAAGCATAATTTTAAATGATTTATTTATACCGATTTCTAATACAGCTGGATATATTAATTATATCATAGATGAAAATTTATTATACCAAGATTTTCACACAATCAACATAGAGGCCTGGGATATTTTAAATAATTCATCAACAATATCATATGGAGTAAATGTATTTAATAATAAAAATAAAGATATCATATATAATGTTTATAATTTTCCAAACCCATTTAAAGAATCTACATATTTTACTTTCAGCTATGTGAATTCCAATCCAATAAATATAAATATTAATATATACGATTTAAATGGAGAAAAAATAAAAACTATTTCTCAATATTTAGAAACAAGCAATAATCATTTTTATAAAGTACATTGGGATGGTCTAGATAATTATTCTAAAAAAATTTCTAATGGTATATATTTATATGATTTAGAAATTTTAGAAAATAATATAAGCTTACATAAAAAAATATATAAAATTGCCAAATCAAAATGAAATTTATTCTAGCATCAAAAAGCACAAGAAGAAAAAAAATATTAAATAAAATTAATCTAGATTTTAAAGTTTTTAATTCGCAATTAATTGAAAAAAATATTACTAATAACTATAAAAATAAAAGTGCTTATTGCAAAAGGCTTGCTATTATGAAATCTAAAGTAGTTTCTAAAAAATTCCCAAATCATTATGTTATTGGAGCTGATACAATAGTTGTGCTGAACAACAAAATTTTAAACAAACCTTTAAATAAAAAAGAAGCTATTAATCATTTAAATTTATTAAGCGATAATAAACATATAGTATATACTGGAGTTTCATTAATTAATTTATCTCAAAATATCAAAAAGTCATTCATTGAAAAAACTACAGTATATTTTAATAAGCTAAATAATAATGAAATAAATAATTATGTAACTAAATTTAAACCTTATGATAAAGCCGGAGGGTATGCTATTCAAGAATATAGCAATGTATTTGTAAAAAAAATAAATGGATGTTTTTATAATGTAGTTGGTTTTCCATTACCAAAATTTTATAAATTATTAAATAGTGAATTGAAATTAATTAAATAGTTATGTCAGAAGATAAAGAAATATTACCCTTTTATTTAGAACTAAAGGAAAAAAGAGAAATTGAAAATTTAGATATTAATAAAATCTCTGAAGAAACAAAGATTAATATTAAACATCTAATGGCAATAGAATCAGGTGATTTTAATATTATACCAAATACATATTTAAGATTGTTTATTAAAACTTATGCGCAATACCTAAAACTTGATTATCAGGAAATACTTAATAAATATGAATCGGAATCTAATAAAAAAGGGGAGAATATTTTTAAAAAGAAGACGATTAAAAAAATAAATAAAGAAAGCATCAGTATAAAAAAAAGCATATCAAACTTCAAGCTTTCTGAATCGTATTATTTAGAACCAAAAAAAATAATCCAAATAATAATTCTTTTCTCTTTCTTGGCATCAATTTATCTACTTGTTAGCTATTTAAGTAAAAAACAAGCTGAAATAGTAGATCATAATACGACTATATTAAATGAAGAGGCAGCAGAAACAATAAGCATAGATGAAAATACACTGTTAAATTCAAGCGATTTTAAAAATAAAAATCTAATAAAATCAGAAAGTTTTAAATTAAATAAAGAGATTGGTACTGAATATACTTTCCAAATATCAACAAAAGAAAAAACTAAAATCTATATTAGTTTTAATGATGATGATGAAAAAAGAATTGAAAAATGCAACATTGTTGCAGATAAGGGCGAACTAATAAAATATACATTTTCCAATAATATATATTTTGATCTATTGAGCGCTAAACATGTCCAGGTTTCGATTAATAATAATTCAATAAATAAATACCTCGGTAAAAAAGACTACTCAATCAGAGGTTCTTTTGAACCCTTAAATAAACAATTGTATCTAGAATTCTACTCTAAATAATAATTCTAAAATAAAAAAATCAAACTTTTCTTCTATTACCTTTCTATTCAAGAAAGAATAAATTAATTAAAAAAAAAATTAATTAATCATTGCTTTATAATGGGGAATATTAATATAATAGTGGGTAAGTGTGGGGAGTATTCCCAACCATTTAAAAAAAACAAATAAAATTGCAGGTAAAAACAATGTCCTTTACTGGAGAATATTATAATTTATTGGATCAAAAGAATAGACTTAGCATTCCAGCTAAGTTTAGGAACTCTTTACATCCTAACAATAATAAAACGTTTGTTCTAAGCAGGGGGTTTGATGAATGCTTATTCTTATATCCATTAGAAGAATGGAAAATTGTTGAAGAACAACTGGCATCTTTAAGTAGTATAAATAATAAAAATAGAAATTTTATTAGAAATATAGTTAGATATGCTAATTACGTTAAATATGATTCACAAGGAAGGATTGCAATCCCTGACATTCTTTTAAGTTATGCAAGCATAGATAAAGAAGTCATAGTTATAGGCATGTTAAAAAAAATTGAGTTGTGGAATAAAAACACTTTGAATAAATATGAAAAAAAGAAAGACTTTTTATCTAATGAAGATTTTGAAGATCTCGCAGATAAAATTAATTTTTAATTTTATTACATGAATCATCACATCCCCATTATGAAGGATGAGGTGATTGACTTGCTTGATATAAAGTCTAAGGGGATATACATGGATTGTACCATTGGATTTGGTGGACACTCGCTTAATATTTTAGAAAAACTAGGACCTGACGGTCAGCTTATTGGAATAGATTTAGACCCCTATGCTCTGGAAAAAACAAAAGAAAAGCTAAATAAACATAATAATATTTCTCTGCACAACAGTAGTTATAGTGCATTTCCTCAAATATTAGAGAAAATGGGTATCGAAAAAGTTGATGGCATTCTTTTTGACCTTGGTATCTCCTCCTATCAAGTAGATACAGAGCACAGGGGTTTTTCTTATATGAAGGATGCAAGTCTTGATATGAGATTTAATAATAAAAATAAAAGTCAACTATCAGCAAAAGATATAATCAATCAAATCAATCTAGATGATTTAATCTATGCCTTTAAAAAATATACTAATTTAAAAAGACCCACTTATATAGCTGAAAAAATTATAGAGTATAGAAAAACAAATAAAATTAATACTACTTTTGATTTAAGAAATACAATAAAGCTGATTGTAAAAAGTGATAGCTATAAAATTTTATCTCAAATATTTCAAGCGTTAAGAATAATTGTAAACAATGAAATTGAAATTTTAAAAAAAACACTAATATCTACATTGAATTATTTGAAAATAGGCGGAAGAATTGCTATTATTTCATTCCATTCTATAGAAGATAGAATTGTAAAGCATTTTTTAAAAAGCACTACAATCTATAAAGACAATTCATATGATATTGAATATCAAAATCTAAACAAAGAATTTAAACTGATTACTAAAAAACCAATTTTAGAAACATCAACTATCAACTCTAGAGCAAGAAGTGCAAAACTAAGGGTTGCTGAAAGGATTGCATGATTAAAAATAAAAATAATGGAGCAATTGATTTTATATTTTATACACTTTTCATTGTAATACTATGCTCGATATTCCTTTTAAAAGTTTGGTTGAAAAATGAAATAAATGAGACTCAATGGGAAATGAAAAAACTAAACTCCTCTTATTTAGCTCATTCAGATGAAGTTAAGGCCCTTCAAAGCTCTAGAAATTACTTTATGAGCTACGACTATATACAAAAAACACTAAAAAATAAAATGATTCCAGCAACACCTGAGACATTACTAATATCAATATCAGAATGAGAAAATTTTTCCAATTATATTCAAGAAACATTAATCGTTTATCAATTGGAATTTATTTATTTAGCTTAATATTAATAGTAAAGTTTTTCAAAATACAAATTATTGAAAAAAACACATTTCAAGACCATGTCAGTAAAATAGGTTATAAAACAGTAAATAAATATGGAACTAGAGGCGAAATATTAGATAAAAATAAAAATATCTTATCTCAAACAATAACAAAATATACTTTTTGGATAAATACAAATAAAAAATATGATGAAAAATTAATACTAAGCTTATTTTCATCTAATTTTAATAAACCTGATAGTACATATAGAAAAATATTAAATAAAAAATCCAACTATGTAATTATTGAAAAAAATATTTTGCATTCTGATTGTAGTAATATTTTAAAAATAATCAATGAAATAGAAGGATTAAAGTATACAAAAAACAATAAACGTTTTTATCCATATAATAATTTGGCTTCTCAAACATTAGGCTTTGTAAATGAAGATGGATTTGGTCAAAATGGTATTGAAGAAAGTTTAAATACAATACTTTCAGGCGATACAATTCAAACAAAATTAAAAAAAGGCCTTAAAGGTCAATTCTTTGATAATAATAAAATAAATAATCTAAATGGTAAAAACGTTCAGCTAACAATTGATATAGAAATTCAACAAATTTTACAAGATGAATTATATAAAACATACAAAGAAACAAAAGCTAAATCAGCTAATGGTATTATTATTGATCCATTTACTGGAGATATAATTTCAATTGCATCTATTCCTGATTACAACCCTAATAATTATAGTGATTACCAATTAGAAAATTTTAAAAACAGAACAATTTCAGATTCATACGAACCAGGTTCTACATTTAAAATAATACCAATAATTGCAGCCTATGAAGACAACTTGAGTCCAAATAAAAAGTACTTTTGTGAGAATGGTGAATTTTATTTAAATAATGGTAAAAAATTAAATGATCACGAAGAACATGATTCGCTTACAGTGAATGAAATATTTATTCATTCAAGCAATATTGGAATTTCTAAAATAATTCAAGATATAGATAATAAAGAAATATACAAATTATGTAAAAGCCTAGGTTTTGGTTCAAATACAGGATTACCATTGAAAAGTGAATCAAAGGGTATATTAAGAAATCTTAATAATTGGTCTAAATGTTCAAAAACATACATATCAATTGGTCAGGAAATTGGAGTGACAAATATACAGCTTGCTACTGCATACTCAGCAATAGCTAACGGTGGTTTCTTACTTAAGCCACATATTGTAAAAAATATTTCTAAAAATGATAGCATTATATATAAAAGAGAAGTTGAGCCTTTAAGACAAGTTTTCAACAAAGAAATTTCTAATAAAATACTATCAAGCCTTGAAGAAGTTGTAATTAAAGGAACAGCAAAGAACCTTAATTTAAATGGGTATAAAATTGGGGGAAAAACTGGAACTGCTCAAAAATTTTATAACGGAGAATATTCTAAAAATGAATTTATTTCTTCATTTGCTTCAATTTTCCCTATTGACAAACCTAAATATGTAATGATTATATCTATAGACTCCCCGGAATACGGAAAACATTGGTCTAATGAAAGTGCTGTCCCAACCGCAAAAAAAATTATAAATAGAATAATTGTTAATGATAAATCTTTTTTAAATGATTCATCTATTTTACTGGCAAAAAATGAAACTAAAGAAAAAACAAATGAGTCTATAAATAAAAAAAATAAAATTAAAAGGTATTCTTATTATAATAAGGAGATAATTAATAAAACTATGCCAAATCTAAAAGGAAAAACATTAAAAGAAGCTATTTCATTGGCAAGTCAAAATGGTATAATGCTAAAACCAAATACATTAAAAGGCAAAGTAGTATGGCAATCATTAAAACCAGGAATTAAAACAAAAAAAGATCAAGTATGTGAAGTCAGGATGTCTATATAATGAAGTTAAACGAAATATTATATAATATAGATTTTAAAGGCAGCTCTGATAATAGAAATATTACTAATATAACATATGATTCAAGGAAAGTAAAAGATGGTAGTCTTTTTATTGCAATAAGTGGAGAAAACCAAGATGGTCATGATTATATATTAGAGGCAATTGATAAGGGTGCAACTGCAATTATTGCAAATGGAAGAGCCCCTATATCTGACATTGTCCCAATATTACAAGTTTCAAACCCAAGAAAAATCATGTCAAAAATAGCTGCAAATTTTTATAAAAATCCATCTAAAGATCTTAATATTATTGGAATTACTGGTACAAATGGAAAAACTACAACTACTCAAATAGTTGACCATATTATTAAATCTAATAATAAAACAAGCAGCTCACTTGGAACATTAGGATTTAATACTCCATCTGGCATGATTTCTACAGGTTTTACAACACCTGAATCTATCGAATTACAACAAATATTAGATACAATTAAAAAAGGTGGTATAAAATATGTGCCAATGGAAATATCCTCACATGCTATAGAATTATATAGAACAAATGATGTAGATGTTGATATTGCTATATTTACAAATATTGGACATGACCATCTTGATTTTCACAAATCAATAGATAATTACTTTAATGCAAAATTAAAATTATTTACAAAATTAAATAAAAACTCACTTGCAATTTTAAATCATGATGATCCTTATACAGAAAAGATAGTAAAAAAAATAAATTGTAATTATTTAACATATGGTTTTAATAATGATGCAGATTTAAACATAAAAGAGTATAGCCTTGGAATCAATCAATCAAGTGCTGTGCTTAATTATAATAATAAGCATATCAATTTGGAAACACATCTTATAGGAAAATTCAATTTATATAATTTAAGTGCTGCTATTTTATGTGGAATCAAACTAGGTATAAATGAAAATAGTATAATTGAATCAATAAAACAATTTTCAAATGTTCCAGGAAGATTAGAAAAATATAATTATAAAAACAATACAGCTATTATCGATTATGCGCATACACCTGATGCCTTTTCAAATATATTCAAGAATATATCAGACTTAAAAAATAAAGGACAAAAAATAATCACTGTATTTGGATGTGGTGGTAATAGAGATAAATCAAAAAGAAAAATAATGGGTGAAATAGCAAATAATTATTCTGACTATATATATATAACTAATGATAATCCAAGATTTGAAGATGAAGATCAAATTATAGATAATATATGCAATGGAATATCAAACAAAAATTATGAAATAATAAAAGATAGAAAAAAAGCTATCATTTCTGCTCTAAATAACGATAATTGTATCGTTTTAATTTTAGGAAAAGGAGTAGAGAAATATCAAATAATAAAAAACAAAAAAATAAATCATTCTGATATAAAAATAGTTAAAGATCATATTAATGAGAATAGAAATTAAAGATAAAAACAAATTTATAAACATGTTTAATAAAATGTATAAAAATAATAATGTTTCTAATATTAATGGTATATCTATTGATTCTAGAAAAATAATGAAAAATGATATCTATGTTCCAATAAAAGGTAATAAATATGATGGACATGATTATATAGCTGAATCATTCCAAAAAGGAGCAATAATTAGTTTTAGTGAACAGCACTCAAATAATAAAAATATAATTAGCACTAAATCAATATTAAATGAAATAGAAAAATTAGCTAAAAATTGGTCGAAATTATCAAAATCAAAAATCATTGGAGTAACTGGATCAAATGGGAAAACAACTACAAAGAATCTACTTTTTCATATTTTAGAAAAAGAATTTATTTGCCACAAGACAGTTGGCAATTATAATAGCTCAATAGGATTTCCCATATCATTTCTATCTTCGAAAGCTACTGATCAATTTTGCATTCTAGAGTATGGAGCAAGCAAACCAAATGAAATACAAAAACTATGTGATTTAGTAAGTCCAGATTACAGTTTTATAACCAATATTTCAAAAGCACATATCAAAAATTATAAAACATTTAAAGAGCTAATTGATACTAAATATGCAATCTATGATTCAACTAAAAATGATGGAGTAATATTTATTAATTCTGATGAAATAGAAATCAGAGAATCAATTAAAAATAAAAAAATAGTATCATTTGGTTTTTCTGATAAATCAAAAATAAAAATTAAACTAGAAGATAACAATTTAATAATAAATAATAAAAAAATATTAATACCTGAAAATCTATTTTATATAAAAGATATTGTTATTGCTGTTTATATGATATGTAATTATTTGGGAGTTACAGATAATAAATTTCAAAACTCTTTAAAATCTTTCCAGATACCTAATGGTAGAGGAAATTATATTCGATATAATGATCACCAGATTATTAATGATTCATATAATGCCAATCCAAATTCAGTTAATTTTGCGATTAATCGTATTTCTAAGATAGCTAATAATGGGAAAAAAATATTTATTTTAGGTGATATGCTAGAGCTTGGAGATATCGAAACTGAAGAACATAATAAACTAGCTGATTCATTTAACAAATCAAATATTGATATAATTTTAACATATGGAGAGCTAAGTAAAGATATACATAAATATATTTCCAAAAATAAATACTCAAAACACTATAATAACAAAAGCAAACTAAGAATAGAATTAAACAATCTTGTTTGCAAAGATGATATAGTTTATTTGAAAGGATCAAGAAGCATGAAATTAGAAAGTTTATACGTAAATAATTAATGATATACTTATTATTAAATAAAAGCTTAAACATTGTACAATATATCTCATTCAGAGCAACAGGCGCTGCCATAACTGCTCTGATTATAAGTTTCCTCATCGGGCCGATAATAATCCGCACACTTAATTATCATCATTTTGGTGAAAAAATCCGAAAAAACGGGCCTGATTCTCACCTTCGAAAAGAAGGTACCCCATCGATGGGAGGGATAATTATACTTTTATCAATTATCCTTCCCACGATTCTCTGGGCAGATATTAGTAATAGCTTTATAATAACTATATTAATATCAATAAGTATTATGGGTATTATTGGTTTTATAGATGACTACCTGAAAATCAAAAAAAATTACACAAAAGGATTAATAGCTAGATATAAATTAATAGGTCAAGTCCTTTTAGGAATATTAGTATCCTATTTAATTTTAAATAACGATTCACCTATAGTATATAATGTCATTTCTAGCGATAATAGCTTATCCATAATAAATCCAACAAGTATTTCTATTCCATTTATTGCAAATGGTTTCTTAGATATAGGTTATCTATATATTCCTCTTATTATTTTGATTATAACTGGCACATCAAATGCAGTGAATTTAACAGATGGACTTGATGGATTAGCCACAGGTCTAGTTGCTATTTCAACCTTAGTTTTAGGTGCTATAGCTTATGCAAGTGGAAGAATAGATTATAGCAACTATTTAAATATTATATTTGTTCCTAATAGTGGAGAATTATTTATTTTTTGTTTATCAGTTATAGGTGCATGCATTGGTTTTCTATGGTTTAATGCTTATCCAGCAAAAGTGTTTATGGGAGATGTTGGCTCTTTATCTCTAGGCGCTGCAATTGGAACACTAGCAGTTCTACTTAAAAAAGAAATTTTATTAATTATTATAGGTGGAGTATTTGTTATTGAATCTATTTCAGTAATTATACAGGTTTTATATTTCAAATTTACAAAAAGAAAAAATGGTAAAGGAAAACGCTTTTTCAAGATGGCTCCCCTACACCATCATTTTGAATTATCTGGATGGAATGAAAACCATGTAGTTGTAAGATTATGGATCATTGGTATTATTCTAGCCTTACTATCTTTAACAACATTTAAAGTGCAATGATAATAAAAAATAAAAATATTACTGTTCTTGGAGCTGGGATTAGTGGGATTGGGGCTTCTAACCTAGCTTACCATAAAGGTGCAAATGTATTGCTTAGCAATAATCAAAAATTCAATACTAACAGGTTATTAAATAATGAAATCAAAAAAGAATATTCACATTCAGATAAATGTATAGATTCAGATTTAGTAATAATTAGCCCAGGAATTAAATCAAAGAATAATGATACTATTAAAAAACTAGAATCAAAAAATATATCAATAATAAGCGAAATAGAATTTGCATCACGTTTTACTAAATCTCCTATTATAGCTGTAACAGGATCTAATGGTAAATCAACAGTTGTTAAATTACTATATCATATTTTTAAAAATAAATATAAAAATGTTTTTCTTGGTGGAAACATTGGGATTTCATTCTCAATGAATGTATATAATGAATTAAAAAATAATTTAGAAAATTCAATTCATATAATAGAAGTGAGCAGTTTTCAACTTGAAAGAGTATATTCTTTAAAGCCATACATTTCATGTATTTTAAACGTTACTGAAGATCATTTAGATAGGCACGGTAATTTTAAAAATTATCTCAATCAAAAAATTAAAATCATAAAAAATCATAATGAAGAATCATTTATTGTTTATAATCAAGATGATAAAAATCTAAACAAGATTTTAAAAAACAAAATAAATTCATACCCATATTCATTAAACGATAAAAATACATTTTATATAAATAAAAAATCTATTTACTGTTCTAAAACAAATGAAGAAATAATTAATCAAGAAAAAACCAAATTAATCGGAAAACATAATTTATCAAATATTTTAGCATGCATAGAGATTTGCAGATTATTTAACTTTAAAATAAAAGATACAATTGATTCATTGAAAAATTTCAAACCACTAAACCATAGGATGGAAGTGATTTATAAAAAGGATAACTTTTTTATAATCAATGATTCAAAAAGTACTAACCTTGATTCTACTAAATCAGCAATTGGAAGTTTTGACAATAAAATAATACTTCTACTTGGAGGATTTTCAAATCAAGAATTAAACAAAGAAAAAATAATAGATACAACCAAATCAAAAAATATTCATAAAATAATTTGTTTTGGTGAAATTGGAGAAAATATTCATAAAATTTTAAATAAATATATATCTAGTACGTATATCAAAAATTTTGAAAAAGCTATTTTAAAATCAATTGAATATTCTTTAAATAAAAAATCAATACTTTTTTCTCCTGGGTTTAAAAGTTTTGATGAATTTAAAAATTTTGAAGAAAGAGGAAATATGTTTAAGAAAATAGTTCATAATTATTATGCATAAATGAAAAAAGAACAACTTATATACGAAAAACCTATTATATATATAATTATTGCTACTATTGCAATAGGCTGTTTAATGCTATATAGTGCTAGTAGCACGGTTGCATTTAATAAATTTGGAGATTCTGCATTCTATATTAAAAGGCATATAATAAGGCTTATCATAGGTTTAATTGCATTTTTTATTGCTTATAAAATAAATTTTAAATTTTTCAAACAAAATGCAACTAAATTATTAATATTTTCATGGATTGTAATGCTATTTGCATATTTTTTTAATGAAGGGAGTTCTACTAGAAGATTTTTAATTATTAATGGACAAAATATTATAACAACTTCAGATTTTTCAAAATTATGTTTAATAATTTTTACTGCTCAATTTATAGAAAATAATAAAAATAAGATTAATAATCTTAAAATTTTATTAACTAATTATCTACCCTATTTATCAATTACTTTATTACTCATTCTTGGTCAACCAGATTTAAGTTCAACATTTACAATTCTAATATTAATATCATTAATACTTTTGTCGGCAGGTATTAATATAAAATATTTATTTTATTCTGGAATTTTTGGAATTATCTCTGCATTACTACTATTAAAAGAATTTCAAATAAATCGATTTATAAATTGGTGGTCAGGAGAATCAAATTCTCAAGCAAAAAATGCTATAAATGCACTAGGGAATGGCGGATTAAAAGGTGTTGGATTTGATAATAGCATAATTAAAGAAGGGTTTTTACCTGAAGTTCATACAGATTTTATCTTACCAATAATTGGTGAAGAATTCGGATTTATTGGAATACTATTTATGTTTGTTTTATTTTTATCATTATATTTTTTAGGAATAAAAATTTGCAAATCTGCTCCTGACATATTTAGTTCCATGCTATGTCTTGGGATAACTTTAAATATTCTAATTTACTTTTTAATTAACGTTTGTTATGTTGTCGGTTTTATTCCGACAACTGGACTAGCAATACCTTTTTTCAGTTATGGTGGTTCACATACATTATTCAACTTATTTTCGCTTGGAGTTCTTTTGAATATATCAAAACATACTAACCTTTATAAATACAAACATATATCACATGAATAAAACTATATTTATATCAGGGGGTGGTACTGGAGGACATTTATTCCCTGCAATTTCTATTGGGAGTGAATTAATTAAACATAATTTTTCTATAATTTATATTGGATCTAAATATGGTATTGAAAAGAAATATTTCAATGAAAATAATCTAAAACATTATTTATTAAATATCAGAGGAATCCAAAGGCACATATCATTAAACAGTGTATTTATTAACTTACTATTTCCTATTAGATTCATTTTATCATATATAAAATCAATAGTATTAATAATTAAATATAAGCCTAAAGCAATAATTGGAACTGGAGGGTATGCTTCAGGACTTCCTTTAATAGCTGGAATTTGTTTTAAAATTCCAATCATGATACAAGAACAAAATTCTATCCCTGGGTTAATAACAAGAAAGCTAAATAAAAGAACAAAAAAAATATTCCTAGGCTTTAAAGAAACTAAAAAAATATTAAATCAAAGATCTATATATACTGGTAATCCTATAAGGGAAAACTTAAAAAAACATGATGTGGATTTATCAAAAGAAAAACTTGGATTTAATAAAAATAAAAAAATGATTTTAATAATTGGAGGAAGTCAAGGAGCGCGAGCAATTAATTATTATATCTATGATAATATTCATTTTTTTAAAAAAAATGATTTCCAAATTTATTGGCAATGTGGATTTAATGATTTAAAGAAAATATCTAAAATTAAAGATGATACAATTAAAATTACACCTTTTATCAAAGATATGTCATTAGCATATTCGGCAGCAGATTTAGTCCTTTCAAGAGCTGGTGCAATTTCAATAAGTGAACTTTCTTTTATGAAGAAAGCAACTATTTTTATCCCATTGCCATCAGCTGCAGATAACCATCAAGAAATTAATAGTAAATATTTAGAACAAAAAAATGCATGTATATCTATAAATCAGGATAATCTAGGAAAAGGAACTTTGCAAAAAGAAATTTTAAATATTTTAAATAATAAAAAAAATATTGAACAATTAGAAAAAAATATTGAACAATTTTCTAATAAAAATTCAACTAAAACAATAGTAAACGAGATATTAAAAGCTATATGAATTTATTTAATAAAACAAAAAAAATACATTTTATTGGTATTGGTGGGATTGGCATGAGTGGAATGGCAGAATTCCTATTTAATCATGGATTTCAAATAACTGGTTCAGATATATCAACATCTGAAAGAACAAAACATTTGTCTAATCTAGGTATAAATATATCTTATAACCACAATAGCTCAAACATTAACAATCAAGATTTAGTTGTTTATTCATCAGCTGTAAATCAAGACAATAGTGAATTATATAAAAGTAAAGAATTGCATATTCCCGTTATGAAACGATCACAAATGCTTGGAGAATTAATAAAAATAAAAGATGTTAGTATTGGTGTTGCTGGAACACATGGCAAAACCACTACATCATCTATGTTAGGTTCTATATTACATGAATCCAATCTCGATCCAACATTAATTATTGGAGGTATAGTAAACAAATTTAATAGCAATAATATATCAGGCGAAGGAGACTATATTGTAGTTGAAGCAGATGAATTTGATAGAAGTTTCTTATCATTGAAGCCAACCTATGCAATTTTAAACAACCTAGACAAAGAGCATTTAGATACCTATAAAAATTCAGATGATTTGAAAAATACCTTTTGTGAATATGCTAATTCAATTCCATTTTATGGGAAAGTAGCTATTAATAACGATTCAAAATATTTAGCTGATATTTCAAATAAAATTAACAAACCTTCAATATCATTCGGCATTAATAAAAAAGCAGACATAATGGCGTCTAATATAAAATATAATATGAACCAATCTTCATTTACTGTTACTTCCAAAATATACGATGACTTTAATATAGAGCTCAAATATCCAGGGACTCATAATATATATAATGCCTTAGCTGCAACAACTATCTCATTAGAATTAAATATACCAATTGATAAAATAAAAAATTCATTAAAAAAATATTCTGGAGTTAAAAGAAGATTTGAAATTAAATATAATAATAAAAATAATAATATAATGGTTGTTGATGATTATGCACATCACCCTGTAGAAATTGAATACACACTAAATGCAGTTAAATCAGGATGGAATAATAGAATAATAAGTATATATGAACCACATTTATATTCTAGAACTAATGAATTTAAGACAGAAACAGCTAAAGCACTATCAACATCTGATATAGTAATTATTTCTGAAATTTATGGTTCAAGGGAAAAGCCAATAAACAATGTAACAAGTGATTTGATTATTGATGAATTGAATTTATTAAACCATAAAAAACATATTTATATAAAAGATAAAAATAATATATGTAGTTACTTAGAAGAAAATATAAAAGAAAATGATATTATTTTAATTATGGGAGCTGGACAAATCAATTCAATAACAGACGATATTATTAAAGCTATTAAAAAAAAATATGAATAAATACAAAATTAATACAGAAAAAATTATTGATAATATTTTTATAATATCATCAGCCATTGTTATAATACTATTAATTATATATAGTATAAAAAATGATAATTTTAATATTATTAATGTTAATATTAATAATAATGATTTCTTAACTAACGATGAAATTGAAGAAATTATAAATATTGAATTAGAAAATAAAAATATTTTCAATATTAATATATCAGAATTAAAAAAATCAATTAATAAACATAATTATATTAGATCATCTAAAATCTATACGACTTATCCAAATAATATATTTATACATATTAATGAAATAATTCCAATCGTTCTATTTGAAGATAATTCACAATATTTTTTAATAGATCATAGAACAAATAAAATTAAAGCTGATATTAAAGCCTTAAACTATTATTCAGTACCTATTATAACATCAGATATTAAAAAGGAAAATATAATAAATGTTATAACCTATTCTCTTATTAATATTTTTAATAATAATAATGAACTCTATGATTCAATATCTGAAATAAAGATAAGCAATAATGAAATTCATTATACAACAAAATATAGAACAACAATAAAATTAAATGAAGACAATATTAATCAAAATACGACAACACTAATAAATTTTTTAAATCAAAATAAAGTAAAAAAAATCGAATCATATGAATATGTCAACCTATTAATACCTAATCAAATAATAGTTAAAGAAAAGAGTATATAATATGAATGATAACAAAATAATATCAGGAATTGATATAGGAACAACAAAGATAGTAGTTATAATAGCTGAAAAAAAAGAAGGAGCTATAAATATTATTGGATTTGGGAAAAGCAATTCCGTTGGATTAGAAAGAGGGACAGTTGTCGATATTAGCAAAACGATTAAATCTATAGAAAGTGCTGTAAAAGAAGCTGAGAAACAAGCAAATATTGAAATTGATTCAGCATATGTTGGTTTAACGGGAGACCATATAACAGGAATAAATTGCACAGGAAATATATCTATATCTGCAGGTGATTATAGGAACCCTGGAGGAGAAAGGATAACGCAGAAACATATTATTAAAGTTCTAGAACACTCAAGAGCCATAAATTTATCACCAGAAAGAAAAATATTACATACTTTATCTAAAGAATTTAAAGTTGATGAGAGACCAGGAATTAAAAATCCAATTGGTTTATCAGGAAATAGATTAGAAGCAAATGTACACCTTGTTACTATTGCAAGAAATATAGAAAATGATCTTAGAACATGCATAGAAGAATGTGGTCTAGATATTGATGGTTTTATATTAGAACCACTAGCATCATCAGCTTCAGTATTAGATATTAATGAAAAAAAATTAGGATCAATATTAATTGATATTGGTGGTGGTACAAGTGATATTATTATTTTTAATAATAATTCTATCATTCATACTGGTGCCATTCCATTTGGAGGAGATAATCTAACAAAAGATATTGCTTACGGATTAAACACATCACTAGAAAATGCTGAAATTTTAAAATGTAAAAACGGAATTGCAAAAGAATCTTTAGCTGATGATCAAAAAATAATAAAAATACTCGGAACCAATGGTAGAGAAGATAAAGAAATTTCAGAAAAATATTTAGCGTCAATAATCCAACCAAGAGTAAATGAAATATTTAATCTTGCAAAAACTGAAGTTGAAAGGAGTGATTATAATGGAGACTTTACATTTGGAATAATATTAACAGGTGGAGGAGCATCATTAAACGGGATTATTGATATTGCTCAAGAAATTTTTAATATGCCTGTTAAGATAGGAATTCCTGATACCATAAATGGCAAAGCTGAAATAATAAATAATCCAAGATATGCCACAGGTATTGGAATCATAAAGTATGTTATAGAAAATAAAGAAATGTTAACCGAACAATTAGAAGTAAATAATAAGAATAATTCAATAATAAGTACATTTATAAATAAAATTAAAAATGTATTTAAAAAAATAAATTAATAAAGGAGATAAAATGTTATTTGAACCAGCAAACTTATCAGAACAAAAAGCCAAAATCGTCGTAGTTGGTGTTGGCGGAGGAGGTGGAAATGCTCTAAATAGAATGATTAATGATGGAATGAATTCTGTTGAATTTATAGCAATTAATACCGATGCTCAAGATCTTGAAAATAATAATTCTCAAAAGAAACTGCAAATTGGGAAAGAATTAACTAAAGGATTAGGAGCAGGAGCTAATTCTGAAATAGGAAAAGAAGCAGTAAAAGAAAATAAAGAAGTTATACTAAAAGAACTTGGTCAAGCTGATATGATTTTCATAACCGCTGGTATGGGTGGTGGCACCGGTACTGGAGCAGCGCCAGAAATTGCTAGAATTTCTAAAGAAATAGGAGCATTAACGGTAGGAATAGTTACAAAACCTTTTGCGTTTGAGGGACCGATAAGAAAGAAAAGAGCGCTTGAAGGAATAAAAGAAATGAAAAAAAACTGTGATACTCTTCTTATTATTCCAAATGAAACACTACTTGAGATTGCATCAGATGATACAACTGTGACACAATCTTTTCAATTAGCTGATAGTGTCCTTAATGAAGCAACAAAAGGAATATCTGACTTAATTAATAAACCAGGATTAATTAATCTTGATTTTGCAGATGTAAGTACTATAATGAAAAACATGGGTGATGCTATTATGGGTAGTGGGAATGCTAAAGGTGAAGAAAAAGCAATTTTAGCAGCACAGCAAGCAATCAACTCACCTCTATTACAAAATGCAAGTATTAAGGGTGCTAAAGGATTACTTGTTAATGTAACAGGCCCAAAAAATATGAAAATGACAGAATTAAATGAAGCATCAAATATTATTTATCAAGAATCTGGAGAAGATGCTAATGTAATATTAGGGTGTGTTATTGATCCTAAACTAACAGATGAGATAAAGATAACTGTTATTGCTACTGGTTTAAATAATAATGAACAACCTGAGTTTTATGATAATAATCAAGAAGATAATATTAGGAATAAATATCTTATGCATTCAACAACAGTTGAAGAAACAAATGAGGATATTCCAACACCTGAAATTACTTCAAGCAGCACTGAGAATAATATTGAAGAAGATGTTAAAGAAGAACAAAAAGAAAATATGTTACAATTTGGAGAAAACTTAGATATTCCAACTTTTCTAAGAAATAGAAAGATCTAAATTTATTTCAAAGACTGTTTGATATTGGTCGGATTTATTAAGTTTTATTTTACCTTTATGAATATACTCAATTATTCTTTTAGTTAAATTTAAACCTATCCCCCAGCCTTTATTTTTTGTACTAAATCCTGGTTTAAAAATTTGACCTCTATTATCTCTACTTATTCCAGAACCATTGTCAGTAAATAAAATTATAACTTTTTTATTATCGTCTTTTATATCTATAAAAATTTTCCCATTATCTGATTTAATAGAATCAATAGAATTTTTTATTATATTCTCAAATGCCCAGGATAATAATATTCTATCACCATTTATAGTCAAATTATCTTTAGAAAAATTATAATCTATAACTGTTTTGCTTGATTTAGGTAGTTTTGATTTATAATATTCAATAACATCTAACATCACATCAACTAAATTAAATTCAATGAATTTTGGTAAGGAACCAATTTTATTAAACCTATCTGAAATATTTTCAAGTTTTTTAAGATCATTTTTCATGGAATTATAAATTTTATTCTTATCATTCGGATTCTCTTCTAATAATCCAACCCATCCCATTAAAGATGAAATTGGAGTACCTAATTGATGAGCTGTTTCCTTTGCCATTCCTATATAAACTGAATTTTTTTCATTAGACCAAATTAAATTAATTCCTAAAAACATAAATACTAATACTATAAATGCAAATCCAAACTCTACAAAAGGTATCCACCTAATATTTTTAATTAAGACAGAATCGCCATAATGGATACGAATAATTGGATTTCCATTAATTTCCATTACAGTTAAAGGATTATTATTTTTATCCATCCTATAAACTGTTTCTTCAATATCTATATTATTATTTTTATTTTCATTGATTTTTAAATTCAAATGCTGATAAGTATAAGTCCCATCATTTCTTTTAGTAGAAATAATCATTGGTATTTGAAGTTCATTTATTAAAGGTAATAATGTATCAAGTAAATATTGAGAATCTACATTTTCATTTGTTAATTTCTCATGATATATATTTGCTATTGTTTTAACTTGATTATTCAATTCATTTCTTAATTGATTTATTATAAATGAATTAATAAGAAAGAATATAATAGCTAAAATTATAACAGTAAAAAAAATACCTATCTTAATTTTGTTAATATCTTTATGATTTCTTACCATAATACCTTGTTATTCCTGAATATATAAAAACTAATATAATTAATACTACAGCAAATCTTGATAATAATAAACCATTTTTAAATTCATTTGGACGAAATTCCATAATAAAATGATTATTTCCTTTTGGTACCTTTAATCCTCTTACAATATTATTAACCTCAAAAATATCATGATTTTTGCCATTACAGGTTAAATACCAACCATCTTTATAAAACACCTCACTTAATACTAAAAATTGCTCTGTACTTGAATTTGTTTCAAATTCAATTAAATCTGGAGACCAATGAATTAAATTACTGGTTCTATCTTGATCTATAAATGATAACTCATTTATATTTGGATCATTTATATAAATATAATCAACTGGATTATAGTTAAAATCTAGAATATCATTGGTGATATTCTTTTTATTACCCATTACTTTGTTTGTAAAAAACAATCTATCCGAATAATTATTATATTGATATAAATACAAATTTACTTTTTTTCCATCATAGGTTGCATTATTCCCAAAATAAGACATTGTTTTAGTACCTAAATTAGAAAAAGATGAATGATTAAAATCTGAAGATGGTAAAATTATATACTTAACATTTAATAATTTCAATACACCTTCAGGCCATAACTTATATCCCTGTTTGTTAATAGATTGAATAAATTGATTATAATTATTAAGCTTTGCTGGATGATAACCATTTATATTTTCAATATGATAATTAGCCCATCTATTTTGTTCTCCCACAAAATCAATAATTCTAAATTTAGTTGTATCATTCTTTAAAAAAATCACCATTTCATCAGAGCTTTTAAAATTTTCAATATACTTGCTTTTTTTCAATATATTTTTATGAGGAACATGAATTTCAGGAGATATTATTTCACTATCAATTCTATAATAATCATATGATAATAAAATAATTAAAATTGAAATATAAATATTCTTATTAATTTTTTCTTTATAATAAAAAAATGTTACTAAGCAGATAATTAATAAAATAAAGAAAATATTAATTGAATCATAAAAATGCATTTCTGATATTTTAGATATATAAGGATTATCACCTTCAATAATCAAATGACCAAATAGAAAATAACATAAAGATAAAACAAGAATAGAAACTAAATAATAAGATAAATATGAAAACTTTATCCTTTTAAATAAAACCTCAAATCCAAACGAAGCCAATACCAGTATAGAAAAATGAGTTAATATTAAAATATAAGAAGGAACTCTAAATTTATTAAAATAGGGCAAATAATTATAAAACAACTTATAAAAACTAATAAAGTTGTGACCTAATGATATAAGTAAAGATAGAATAATTGTTATCAAGAAAAACAGTTTATACCTTTTATTTATATTTGATTTACAATAACCTACAACTGCTAAAAAAATTATAAAAAATCCAATATAATTAGGATAATCTGTAAATGGAAAATCTCCAAAATATAATGGTCCCCCAAATCCTAACGAATAGGGAAAAATAAATGTAAAAAATTCTTTGAAGCTTAAGGACCACTGAGTTGCATATTCTAGACCTGCACCACCTCCTGCGTTTGATCCTCTTATTGAACTTGAACTATACTTTAAAATAGGCAAGTAAATTGATAAAGACAGGCATAAACCTATAATTAGAGATAACACTAAACTTAATTTTCGCTTTATTAATTCATATTTATGATTGTAATTATTATCAAATAATTTTGGAATATATAATACAAAAAACAACCCAATCATCATCCAGGTATAATAAGATATCTGTACATGACCTCTTTGAAGTTGAAGACCTACAAAAATTGAAAATAATAAGAAATTCTCTATTTTATAATTATCATAAATCTTAAATAAATATAACATAATCCAAGGGATATAAGATGCAGCCATCATTTGACTTCCATGACCATATGCAAACATTACTGTTAAATAAGGCATTAACAAAAATAAAATTGAACCAAATAAAGACGTCTTTTTATTTTCACTAAAAAAGAATATTAATTTATAAAATCCTAATCCTCCAAAAATTAAGTGGAAAATAAAATACCAATTCCATGATAGCCCAAAATCATTTAGAACTAACATTAGATGATGTGGAAAATAATAATTAGAAATACTTAAAAATGAATGGACAGTTGGTATTCCACCTAAAATCCATGGAAACCACAAAGGAAAACTACCATAAGAATCTACATATAGCTTAATAGCATTTTTAACAGCTATTGGTGATAGTGAATCACCACTAGTAAACAAATAAGCACCATCAATTAATTTATAAAATAAAAATGATGCAATAACCAGTAGAAATGATAATACAATTAAATAATCTTTTATTTTCATAACAATATTAATTTTAAAATTTTAAAAAATAATTTAAATGGTAGAACAATAATATTCATTAATAAGTAAAAAATAAACATTAAGAAATTATTATTAATATATAAAAATTTAATTGACGAAATTATTTTATAATAAATCTTAATAAAGCTAAACCTACCACCCATAGAGTTTGATATTTTATGATATACTATACTATCATTAACAAATATACATTTAACATTTTTAGCTTTTTTTGCTCTTAAACAAAGGTCTATATCTTCATAATAAAAATTAAATACTTCATTAAACCCATTTAATGACTCTACTAATGATTTTTCAATTAGCATTGCACAACCTGATACAAAATCAGTAACATCTGTTTTATATATCACTGCATCTTCATGAGAGTTTATACCTATATGACTAGATAGATTAGTGAATAAGTTTATTTTACCGCCAGCGTACCATATTGAATTATTATTACTGTTAATTATTTTTGGAGAATAAATATTGTTAGGTCCAAAATGTTTAATAGCTAAAAATAATGACTCTAAAGTATCCTTATTCATAGTCGTATCATTATTTAATAACAAATAATAATCATCATTATGATTTTTTATTTTATCAAATGCAAAATTATAACCCCTAGAATAACCAAGATTTTCTCCTATTTTGATAACATTAATTTTAGAAGAAATTTTATCTATATTATCAATAGATTCATCTACAGATCCATTATCAATAACAGTAATAGTATAATTTTTATAAGTTGATGATAAAATAGATTCTAAACATTTATTTAAAACATCCATACCATTCCAATTTAATATTAAAATGTTAATCTTAGGCTGATTCATTATTAAAGCAATTCCTTAAAATCATTTAAAAAATTATCAAATGAATACCGATTTTTATACTTACTTATAGAAATTTCAGAATTTTCAAAATTGTGGTTACTATATATTTCAGTTATAACTCTAGATAAATCACTACTATTATTATTTTTGAAAAAATAACCTGTCTCTTTTTCAACAACATGTTCTTTGAGGCTTGGAATATCTGAGCAAACAACAAGCTTATCAAAGTGATATGCCATAGGAATTATTCCACTTTGAGATATTTTTTTATAAGGCAATACAACAGCATCAGATGCAGAATAATATAAATTAATATCATTATTAGATATATATTTTTTATGCCATATAATCATTTCTGATAAACCATTTTTTTTTATCAAATTTTCAATCTTATCAGTACTTATATAAGACTCGCCTGCAATTAATAATTTAATATCTAAATTTTTCAATTCAGATAAAGAATTAACTAGAACATCTAAACCTTTATAATCTCTAATAAATCCAAAAAAAAGCAGTAGCAACTTTGGTGGATTCTGTATATTTAATTTTTTACATGCTTCACTTTTGGAAAGTTTTGATTTTAAATTTTCTTTCAGAGGTAAAAAACTTTTTATTACTTTAGCTTCATCATTAATTAATGGCCTTAACTTCTTTTCAGAATCTGATGACATAATTAAAAAACTATTAATATTAGAAAAAAATTTCTTTATAAAAAATCTTTCAAAAAAGTAACTTTCATGAGGAAATATATTATCACAAATACAAGAAACTTTAAGATTAGACCTTTTACTTTTAATTTTCCAATTAATATATAGATATAATGGTATAAAAAAAGGATTCCAATATCTAAAAATAACATGAGTAAAATCATTATTAATAATATGATTTGCTGTTTTACCCCAGCTTATAGGATTCAATATATCAATATCATACCTAATACGACTGTCATCGATTTTCATTGAATCATCATATTGAGAATCACTTGGGTATAAAAAATTAGGATAAAGACGACTAAAGCTTATAATAGTAACATTATATTTACTTTTAATATTTGAGTATATTATTTCTGTTTCTTTTGAAATTCCTCCTTTAATTGGAGGATAAGGACTAATAATTGCTAATTTCATTCATCAAAATTAAAATATCTAGCATTAGTTCTATTTTTATTTTTATTAATATTTACAATCAATTCACAAACAAGACCTATTGAAAAAAATTGAACCCCAATAATTAATAAAAGAAGACCTAAAAAGAATAAAGGGTTTTTAAAAGGAGTTATCCAAATTCCATTAAACCAATTTATCGTTAAATATACATTAATAATTATCCCTAGCATAAATAGTACTAACCCAAGCAAACCAAATAAATGAAGGGGTCTTGTTAAATATCTTTTAAAGAACATTAATGTAATTAAATCAAAAAATCCATGAAAAATTCTTGATTTAGTATATTTTGAATATCCATGTTTCCTTTTTCTATGATTAACCACTAGCTCAGATATAGCAAAACCATTATTTTTAACTAATACTGGAATAAATCTATGTAAACCACCATAAATATTAATCATTTTAACAGCGTCTAAAGGATAGGCCTTAAAACCACAATTAAAATCATGTAATTTTATTTTCGTTAAAAATCTTAATACAAAATTAAAAATTTTTGATTGAATTCTTTTTGAAAGAGAGTCTAGTCTATTTTTTTTCCATCCAGACACAAGGCCATTTGTTTCTTTTACCTTTGAAACAAATGCTCCTATCTCATTAGGATCATCCTGTAAATCTGCATCTAAAGTAAGAACTATATTACCAGTACACTTTTTAAATCCAGCATTTAAAGCTTCAGATTTACCTTTATTTATCAAAAAATCAATTAATTTTACATTAGAATCCGAATTAACTAAATCTAAGATTATTTCTTTAGATTTATCACTACTTCCATCATTGATAAATATCAATTCCCAGCTATACTTATCTTGAACATTATCCTTTATTTCTGCATATAATTGATTAAGGGAGTCCTGTTCATTATAGACAGGAACTATTATTGATAAATCTTTTTTTGTTTTCATTTTAGAATTTATAAAAAAAAAGGGTATTAAATACCCTTTTTATAAAAATTTAGATTAGAAGTGTTACTTAGATGCAATAAACTCTTTAATAACAGCTTCTGGAGTTTTACCTTCAGGAACTGGAAGAACATCTTCAGAGAATCTTATAGAACCAGTTTTATCAGACAAAACTGATCTAATTAATTTAATTCTATTTTTACTTGCTGATTTCTTGCCTGTCTTATCACTAAATGATTGTTTCTTTGCCATAATTCTATTAACCTTAAATTAAACTATTATTAATAACTTATATAAGTTAACACTTTTTTACTTGTCATTGCCAAGTAATAAAACAGGATCTTCAACATTTAATGAATCTGAATCATTAATAGCTATAGACGAATCGTTAAAATCATTAGTATCAACTATATTATTATATCCACCAAAACTTGAGAATTTAAAAAATGAAAATGATACTATCAAAATTAATGATGCACCAGATAATAATGTTAAGGTATCAGATTTTGAAAATATATTACTAACTGCATTAGATAACTGATTGAAAATAGAACTATTTTCATATTCATCAATTCTTTGATTTAACTTAAACACAAAATCAGATGGCCCTTCTATATCATCTAATCTTTTTAAAGCTAAAGTATTTAATTTTATATCTTCAACTATTTTTTTAAACTCTGAATCTTTACTCATATATAATTCAAATTCAGTTTTATCACTTTTATTTAATGTGTTTTCAATATAGTCTGTAATTTGCTCTAAGTATCTATTATCAATCATTTATAATTTTTAACTCCATAATTTATTAAAATCTCTCTCAATTTTAGCTTACCCCTATTAATACGTGATTTAACTGTACCAAGTGGTAGTTGTAGTATTTTACTAATAACATCATAAGAAAGTTCCTGAATTTCTCTTAAAATAATAATTATTTTATAATCATGTTCTAATTCAGATAAGGCTTTTTGTAATATTTTTGATTCATTATTTGATGATTTCTCTGTATTATCTTCATCAATAAATATATTTTCACTAGTACCATCCTCATTAATATCTGATATAGAAGATGTTTTTCTTCTCTTTAGCTTTCTTAGTTCTGTCTTAGCCAGATTAGATGCAATTGTAAACAGCCATGTAGAAAATTTATAGGTTTCTTTATACGAGTCCTTTTTAAGATAAACTTTAAAAAATGTTTCCTGTGCAAGATCCTGAGCAGAATCCATATCATGCATATATCTATATAAAAAACTAATTATTTTATCTCTATATCTATTTACAAGCTGGGTATAAGAATTTCTATCTCCATTTTGAAACTCTTTAATTAGCATTTCATCTGTTATACGATTATTTGTCATAATGGCCCTTACATATTTTAACCAATAATGAGTCAATAACTATTTGATTACTAATACTTGATGTTTTAAATAAAACATCAATATCTCTAAGGGCAACAATTATATTCATTATTTCTTTATTACTATAATTTCTTTTATAACCTGTCAATCTATTACTTAAAAATTTATTTAGCCTACTATATCCAGAACCATCAGAAACCATTTCGATAAAAAGATTATATAATTGCATAATAATTGGGACAGAAGATACTCCATTTATATGCAAATTGTTATATATATTTATAGATTCTGCTAAGTTTTTTTGACCAACGACATTTAATAAATGCCATGTTTTGATATGCTTACTTTGATATTCAGATTGAACAGCTTTTGAGTCTATCTGTTTATTATTACTCATCAAATAATATTTCTCTACTTCATTAACGATTGTAGAAATATCATTACCAAAATTATTAACTAAATAATCTAATAGACTACTATCTATTTTAATATCTTCAGCTTTAAAATAATAATTAACCCACTCTTTTATCTTTTGATTATTTATTGGTGTCCTTGTGTCTATCAAACCGGTGAATTCTGAAATTTTCTTAGAAAATTTATTTTTTATCATATAATCATCTAAAACAAAAACAAGGATATTATTTTCATCTGTTTTTTTTATATATTCCAATAAATTACTTTGATCTTTCACTGGTACCTTGTTAAAATTCTTAATAATTGATATAGTATTACTAGCAAACAAAGAAACACTATTAATATTATTAAACAACGAATCATTATCATTTGTTTCATTTAAATAATAATATTTAGTTTCAAAATTATTCTTTAAATGATCCTTTAATTTTGAAATAAATATGTTTTGTAAGAAATAATCATCTCCTAATAGGAAATAAGATGATTTATTCCCATCTTTATATATTGATCTTAATGCTTTCCCAACACTAACTTGCATAGAAAAGCACCAGGCTTATGAATAAACAATAGAAAGAAAAATACCAAAATTTTCCCTTATCAATAATTTCTTCTAACATAAATAATATCCCATATCCAATTAAAAAGGAAGATAATATACCAACTAATAGCTCCATTAAAAAGTTGATATCTAATAATAATAAATCCATATTATTAAAAATTAAATATATGGATGAAAAAATTAATATTGGAATAGCTAGCATGAATGAAAATTGCATTGATTTTTTAAATGATAGACCAAGTAGTAATGCCATAAAAATTGTTAATCCTGATCTAGACAGCCCTGGAATAATAGCCATTGCTTGAGCCATACCAATTAAGAATGCATAAGCGTAAGTTATTTTGGAATTTTTATTATCAATAAAATATTTTGTAGAAAAAATAATTATAGTCAATACTATATAGCAAATTATTAAGTAATTCATTGATGATATATCAAAAAAATATTCTTTAATTTGATCTTCAAATAACAACCCAACAATACTAGCTGGGATTGACCCAACAACTATAATAGATAAATAATTAAAATTACCTTTAAAAGTTTCTTGAATTTTTTCGCCTATAAAGTTTTTCCAAAAAAATAAGATAGATAACAATGTTCCTAAATGAAGAGCAACCTCAATCAGCAATCCCCCTTCATTTATACCAAATAATTTCCTTAATAATAATAAGTGCCCTGAGCTACTAATAGGGAAAAACTCGGTCAATCCTTGAACAACACCTAATAATATATATTCTAAATAATTCATTTTTTAATTACTATAAATGATAACATCCTACCTGATTTTTCTTTATCCCTTCTATAACTATGCAAACTACTATGTTCATAAGTACACATATTATCAATTTTTATTTTATCTTCTTCTACTCCTCTATTTTTCAAATCAGCTGAAATTGATTGATTTAAATCTAAAAATAACGACCCTTTATTTTTTTTTATTGAATTTCCAAAATAATCTATCATTTCCTCTCCAACTTCATAACAACATGATTTAATTGATGGTCCCATAACAAAATTTAAATTATTTATATCAGATCCTAAATCAATAAACTTATCAATTGCTTTAAGATGAATCTTTTGTTTAACACCTTTCCATCCTGCATGAACAACACCATAATTCCCAACACTATTATCATAAATAAAGACTGGAACACAATCAGCTGTTTTAATTAATAATATTAAATTATTTTTTGATGATGTGATAAGACCATCAGCCTCACCATGATTTCCAGATTTATCAATAACTAAAACTTTATCTGAATGGATTTGATCTACACTGGTTAATAGCTTATTATCTAAATTATGCTCTTTAAGTATCCTAGATAAAATATTTTGGCTTGATAGGTCTTTATTAAAACACGTGGTAAACAATAAATGTTTTTCAGTATGATAACTGATATAATTACTACTCATAAAGATCAGTTTTAATTATATCTCCACTCTCATTATAATAGACCCACTCTCCTACTTTCTCACCTGCTTTATAATTTCCAATAGATTTTGGCATTCTACTTGCGTAATACTCAATCCACTTTCCATCTCTCAAGTTATTAGATAGATTACCTTCAGTGTAAATAATACCATTATTAAAATATTCTGTGTACTTCCCATCAAAGATAGTTTCTTCATTATATTTAATCAAAAATGTCTCAATTTTTTTATAACCATTTTCATACCAATAACTGCATAATTTATTTGGGTTTATTTCACCATTTAAATAGAAAATAATACTCTGTTTATTTCCATTTTTAAAATACGATTTCCATTTTCCATTTTTTAAATAATTTAAATATTCACCTCTGGTTAAAATCTGACCTGTCGTATAATATGAAACATAATCACCATTACCTCTATCATCATATTCTATAGTGCTTATCACCTTACCATCCTCATGATATTTTGTCCACTTACTAAATTCTTTTCCTGCTTTATAGATTCCTTCTGTTTTAACACTCCCACTATCATAGAAGGTTTTAAAAAGGCCATTTTGAATATATTTACTAGGAAGACCATCTGCATAAAACTCTGAGGATAAATAATTATTTTCTGCAACCGTACTATCTTCAATCGCTGCATATAATTTTATAGGCTTATTAGAATCAAGTCTTCCATTTGTTAAAAAATACTCTCTAATAAGAAATCCATTTTTATTTCTCTCAGTCCATCTACCATTTCTTTGATCGTTTGAATAAAACCCATCCTCAAATATTATTTTTGAATCAGACAGATCATAGAATGATTTATACATACCATTCCCTTCAATGAAATCGATGGTACTTTTTATATTCCCATTGGTATAATATTCAGTCCAAAGACCATTTTTTATATTATTTGAATAACTACCTTTTTCTTTAATATTACCATTATCATAATAAAGAATATAATTTCCTTCCATTACCTCATCAGCATAGACAGTATTAAAACAATCTTGTGCAGGCCTACATAAAAGATAAGAGTTAACTGAATATTCAAGAAGCTTATCTCCATAATCATTAAATTTAATTATATTTGTTTTTGTATAATCTTTGTTTTTATCAGCCGTTTTATACGTATAATACTTATCAAATGTTTTATTTCCATCTTGATCAAACATATTCCAAAGTCCAGCCCTGTATCCATTGATATATAATCCAAATTCATTCATTTCACCATTCAAATGATAGGAGATATATTCTCCATCTTTTATAAATGTCCTATCCTCATACTTTTCATTATAAACGCTTTGTCTAATCCCTATATCACTGTATTGAACCGTTTGTTTTACAAGGACACCATTATCTAAAAAACGTTCTTTATATTTTTTACCATTTTTATAGTAGCTAACATAATTACTATCTAATAATCCATCATTATAAAATTCTTTTGAATACAATTCACCTGTTGAATAAAATGTGCTATACACACCATTTCTAAGTACATCCTTTTGAGCAACAACAGTATCAATAATATCTGGAATAGGCTCTAAAACTTTTACAATAGAGCTAACTTCAATAGGTTTATTTAGATCTACCACAGAATCAAGAATACCACTTGAATAATGCAAATTATATGTCTCTAATCCCTTTTGATCAAATTCAACCCAAAGGCCATCTTTCACATCATTGACAAATAGGCCAAATGTTTTCATATTTGAATTTTGATGAAACTCTGTATAGGT
>MDSW01180394.1_pt1 | contig 36490 bp, 35 predicted proteins | sample 811171 | NCBI WGS metagenome assembly MDSW01 (sample SAMN05326641, study PRJNA326480) | marine metagenome | isolation source: seawater | place: Atlantic Ocean: North West | collected 2012 | reverse complement strand
TTTGTTCCAATTATGAATAGCTGGAAGCACTTTGTAATAATCTCGGTATTCATAAGTATATTGCGCGTCATCAAAACTAATCATTTGTTCATGTAGTTTTTCACCAGGTCTTTTTCCTATAATTTTAATTTTTGCATTTTTATCAATTGACCTAGCAATATCTATGATTTTCATTGAGGGGATTTTTTTTACATATATTTCTCCGCCAATCATATCTTCAAAAACTTTCCAAACTAAATTTACAGCTTCTTCCAACGAAATCATAAATCTAGTCATTCTGTCATCAGTAATAGTAAAATTTTTTTCATTTTTTTGACTTAAAAATAATGGGATAACAGAACCTCTCGATCCCATCACATTCCCATATCTTACTATTGAAAACCTCGTTATACTATTTGCTGAATAAGAATTGCCCGCTATAAACAGTTTGTCAGAAGCCAATTTGGTTGCACCATATAAATTAACAGGATTACATGCTTTATCAGTTGAAAGAGCTACAATTTTTTTTACTCCTTGATCAATACATGCGTCAATTAAATTTACAGCGCCATTTACATTTGTTTTTATACATTCAAATGGATTATATTCTGCAGTTGGAACTATTTTTGTAGCTGCAGCATGAACAACATAATCTACTCCACGTAAAGCTCTGTTTAATCTGTCTTTCTCTCTTACATCTCCAATAAAAAAACGAACCCTTGAATCTTCGCCATATTCTTTTGCCATCTCCCATTGTTTCATCTCGTCTCTTGAAAAAATTATTAATCTTTTTGGATTGTATTTTTTGAGAGTTAAGGGAACAAAATATTTTCCAAATGAACCGGTACCGCCTGTTATTAGAATAGATGATTTCTTAAGCATAAAAAATTTTAAATCAACTTGCTATTATTAAAATTATATTTACAAAAATGTAAAATATCATCTACTTCTTTATATTTATTAGTTTCTATTTCAAGAGAAGAAACAAATTTAAATTTTGAATTATAATTTAGACAATATTTATCAATATTATTATCTTTATCATTAACTATAATTTCTGGTGAAAATCCGAAATTTTTCATTGTTCTTTCTTGAATAAAGGTGGCCATTTCTAATATTGTTTGACTTTTTCCTGAACCAAAATTTAGAATATTATTCTCTACTTCCAAATTATCTTTAATAATTTTCTCAACTAAAAAACACAAACTACTCATAGGTATAAAATCTCTTTTTTGAAATCCATTAGTTTTTAAAAAAATTTTTTTATTTTTTATAGCTTGTAAACAAATATCTTGCACTACTAAATGCCAACAATCACTTTCAATGCTTAATGGTTTACCAAAAATATTAGATAATCTTATGATCATACCTTTAAGTTGAGAGTTAGAAATTGACTCAATTAAAAAATCTTCTGCAATACGGTTTGATTTTGCATATGGATGTGAGTTCAAAGTTTTTGTATCTTCGTTGATAGTCCCTTTTAAAAAATGAGAATATACATGTGCTGTTGATAAAAAAATAAATTTTTTTATATTATTTTTTATTGAAGCATTTATTAACTCTAAAGTTTTATATCCATTAAATTTAATAGCTAGGTCAGGGTTTTCGAAACAATCTTTCGAATTCATCCCTGCGGTATGAATGACAATGTCAATATTTTTACAAAGATTTTCTAAATGACTCTGGTTATCCCAATCTATAATTGTTGTTTTAATATTTTCAGATATATTAAAACTTAAATTTCTATTTCTTGTAACTAATAAAACATTTTCTACTTTTGAATATAAATGTTTTAATAACCTGCCAGCAATAAAACCTGAGCCCCCTGTAATTAAAAGGTTCATTATATTATTTTAATTTATCCAGGGAGGGTTATTTAAATATAAATTTTCTAATAATTCTTTATCTCTTTTTGTATCCATACATTGCCAAAAACCATCATGCCTATAAGCCATCAACTCACCTTTTGAAGCAACCAACTCTAAAGGTTCTCTTTCAAGCAATGTGCTATTCCCATCAATTAAATCAATAAATTCTGGCTCTAAAACCATAAATCCTCCATTTATCCAACCTTGATTAAGTTGAGGTTTTTCTTTAAAACTTACTACTTTTTCATTATCTAATTCTAATTCTCCAAATCGAGCTGGGGGCCTGACTGCAGTTATAGTGGCGATTTTTTTGTGATTTTTATGAAAATCAATTAATTTTGATATATCAATATCAGCTAGCCCATCTCCATATGTTAACATAAAAGTATCATCAGATAAAAACTCTTTTAATTGTTTTAATCTTCCACCAGTCATTGTTTGTATTCCAGTATCAACTAAAGTTACATTCCAGTTTTCAGATTCTGATCTATATTTTTCTATTTTGCCATTTGAAAGAGTAATCGAAAAATCGTTATTCAATAAATTATAATTTAAAAAATAATTTTTAATTAATTCTGATTTATATCCTAAGGCAATATAAAAATCATTTATATTAAATTTTTCATATCTCTTCATAATATGCCAAAGAATGGGCTGGTTACCAATTTTAACCATTGGTTTTGGGATGATGTCAGTATACTCAGACAAACGCGTTCCAAATCCACCTGCTAAAATTACTGTTTTCATTTAAAACTATATATCATATCAAAACTAGAAACTGGACAATTTTCTGTTTCTTTAGAATTATGCATAATATTTGATAAACTCATTACTAAACTTTGTTTTTTTGAGATACCCTTAAAACCAAACCAGAAACCAGGAGGTACAGTTATTCTATTATAATAATCTTGACCAATAATTATTTTTTTATAAATTTTTTTATTATCTATAAATATAAAACAGACCTTCCCAATAGGAACTAGTAAATTTAATGTAGCTTTTTTATGTTTTTTCCATGCTTTAATTTTATTATATTTAATCCAAGAGAAATAAACCTCTCCGAATTCATCAAAACCTAAATCTTTTTTTCTAACTGCATGAAATACATTACCCTCTGGTACTGAAAATTTTTTTACCTTAGATAATAAAATATTTTTAATTATAATATTTTTATTTTTCAACACTATTCTCTTTCACTAATAATTTTTAAATATTTTTTTATTTGATACTCAGTATAATTAGAAGTAAAATTATTATAATAATTATTGTACCACTCTGCAGTCATAGCTATTGTTTCTTCAAAATTTAAAACTGGCTTCCAAGCAAGCAATTTTAATGCTTTTTCACAATTTAATTTTAATAAATTTGTTTCAATAAAATCATTTTTTTTTAATATTTTCCATTTCAGTCCTTGTAATTCTTTACTCATAGATTTAACCACATCTGATACATTTTTCTCTTCATAATTATTTGGTCCAAAATTAAATGACTCACCATTAAGTAAAGTATTTTTTTTTAAATTTACTGCTAAAGTCAAATATCCTCTAAGAGGTTCAAGAACATGTTGCCATGGTCTAGTAGAAGATGGATTTCTAATTTCTAATACAGTTTTTTTATTCCATGATCTTATTAAATCTGGAATAATTCTATTTGTAGACCAATCTCCACCACCAATAACATTACCTGCCCTCACAGAACTAATTAAAATATTTTTCTTTTTTACAAAAAAAGATTTGAAATGTGATCTAAATAATAATTCAGTTGCAGCTTTTGAAGCGCTATATGGATCACTTCCTCCTAATCTATCCGTTTCTTTATATCCCCATATTGTTTCTAAATTTTCGTAACATTTATCACTTGTAATTATTATTGATATACATTTTTTATCTAAAGTTCTTAAAGCTTCAAGTATATTAAGTGTGCCAAAAAAATTAACATTATAAGTTTGTGAAGGAGCATTATATGATTTATTTACTATCGATTGAGCCGCTAGATGAAAAACATAATCGGGTTTATATCTTTTAAATATACGTAATATTTTATTATTGTCTGTAATATCAGCTCTTATATCAACTATCTTATCTTTTAGTTTCAAAAATTTATAATGAGAGGGAATTGTGTGTGGTTTTAAACCAATACCAACAACTTTAGCTCCTAATAACAATAACCATTGAGTCAACCAAGAACCTTTAAAACCTGTGTGACCTGTTACTATGACTGTTTTATTTTTAAAATATTTTTTCAAGAATTTATATATAACTAATTATATTAATTTTTCAAATCATTGCTTGTTATTTGAAAATGTTTTTCCATTTTGGTAAATCTTTATTAACATTAAAATATTTATCCCTTAAAATAGAGTTTTTATTTTTTCTAATATTATTAATCAATATTTCTGTTAACTTACTAGAATTGTTTACAAAATGTACATCATTGTAATCTTTTAATGGATTTAAATTTAAATTTTCATTATCATATAATATTATGACTTCTAAGCCAGATATATATGCATCTACAGAGGCTGATGTTGAGTTAGCAGAAATTACACAATCAAATTTATGAAGAATTTCGTTTAAAGGTTGATCTACTATCTTGATCTTACTTTTCATAAAACTATTTAAATTGACTTTTTTAACAGGATGAAATTTAATACTAAAATTAATTTTTTTAATTTTCTTTATTGTTTCTTCAATTAATTTTAGAAAATTTATCATAGATTCTGAAGATAAATCACCCAAAATTAAAACTTCATTATAGGATTTTTTTTCTGATATATTTTTTTTTAAATAATTATACCTTAATGCTTCTACACTTATAATTCTATTTTCATTAAAACCAGAATTAGTTAAAGCATTGAAGGAAACTTCACCATTTATAGCTACTGAATCTGGTACTGGTAAAGAATATTCCTTGTCTATATTGTAAATTTTTTTATCTTGGAAATAATACAAATGCCAGAAAGGAATAGTGCTATCAGCGACCCCAATAAGTTTGCCATGGTTATATTTTTTCCATGAATAAATCATGGCAATTTCCCAAGGTTTGTTTTCATAAATATATATTCCATATTTTTGATGATTTATATTTTTGAATATTTTCTTTGATAATTCTAACCATAGAATATTCATAATACCGTCTTTGCCATATATTGAATCTAAAAAATCTTCCTTTAAATAATACGATAGGTTTAAGTTTGATTTATTATATCTAAAAACTGTATTATATTTTTTTATATTATAAGTTTTAAAAAGTAAGATAATCCAAAATTTAATAACCTTTAAGATAAGAGTAATTGAAACAAATGAATCAGTTAATTGATGATATCCTTGATAATTTTTTGAATTGTTAATTTTATTTATACTTAAGTTTATTTCTTGTTTTTTTTTTATTTTAGGCAAATTCATATATATATGAAAAAAATTTATTTTATTTTTTTGATTAATTAAAAAAGAAGGTAATTTTCCCCACAAATAAGTTTCAAATATACCTGTCTTAAAAGCTGATTCATTTAAATGTGCAAGAAATGAAATAATTGAAATATCAGCTTTCGAACAATTAATTTTTTCACCAGTATTTTTTTTAAATTTAAAAATTTTAAAATAATAATATAAAATATATATTATCGCTCTAATTGAATAATTTAATGAATAAAATATACTGCTAAATTTTAAATTAAATTCTCTTCTATATTTATTTATATAATAATATTTAATATTTTTATCATTACAAAATTCCTTTAATGTAAAATGTAATTTTTTATCATTTGAATAAAGTGTAATTTTATTTATTTTTTTTTCATTAACTAAGTCTACTAATAGTAAAAGTTTCAAAGAAGCAAAGATAGATTTTGAATGAAAAGGGCTTTTTTCAATTAATTTATTCATCCACCAAAGGCTGAAATTCTTTTCAATTAAAAGATATTCAATTATATTTTTATTATCTATTTTTTTATTACTTAAATTAAAAATAAATTCTAAATATTTAGATCTGTAATTTTTAGAATTTTTTTCTAATAACAGTGGGATAGAAGAATATTGACTATCATCATAGCTATTCCACAGATAAATATTATCAGTAAATAGATCTGGGGTTTTTTTTAAATCCCAAATTATCATATACTAAAACTCATTTAAAAATATATGAAACTGCGCTTGAGTGGGCTGTAATTTTTTTAAAAATATGAGAATATTCAGTATTACAATTTATATATTTGAATATTTTCATATATTTTTACTGTTATATATTTTGTTAAAATAATTTTTAAGATATTTTAAAAATCTTTCATCACAAATTATTTTAAATTTTTCAATTTTTATATCTTTAGTATTGGGCAAAATTAAAACAAGATTATTATTTATGTTTTTTTTGTCTTTCTTCATAGATTTGATCATTTTGCTAACTGATATATGAGTATTGCTTAATCTGTTATAATTTGTATATAAAATTTTATGCATTCTAATAAAATCTTTATAAGAAATTTTATTCATTTTATAAGATAAATAGTTGGCTATATCCATACCTATAGATATAGAAATGCCGTGAGGGATTTTAAAATCTGTAGCTGCTTCAATTGCATGACCAAAACTATGACCATAATTAAAAATATTTCTAATACCTTTATCAAACTCATCTTTTTCTATAAATTTTTTCTTAATTTTCAAAGAATTATATATATATTTATTTAATATTTTTTTATTATTTAAAAAACTATCAATATCTTTCTCTATATTTTGAAAAGAATTTTTACCATCTATAATATGAACTTTAATTATCTCGCCTATACCAGATTTGATTTCATTATTTGTCAATGAATCTAAAAATAAAGTAGAAATAAATATTTTATTAGGTGGATTGAAAGTGCCAAGTAGATTTTTAATTTTTCCCATATTTATAGAACTTTTTGATCCTATGCAGGAATCAGCTTGAGCTAGTAAAGTAGTAGGTATAAATTGCCATTTAATACCTCTAAAAAGAATTGAACTTATAAATGAGCATATATCCTGAACTATTCCTCCCCCAATAGCAATAAGCAGATGATCTCTTTTTATATTATTATTAATTAATTTTGTAATTACTGGAATTAACTTCTCAATAGACTTATTGGGTTCTTTTGCTTTTATTAAAATAACATTTTTATTTATTAATATTTTTTTAAGTTCTTTTTTATATATTCTAGATACTTTATCATCTATAATAAAATGATTATTTTTTCCTAATAATTTATTTAAAAATTCAAAATTTTTTAATTCAAAATTTACTTTATAAACACCGCTTTGAGATGTTACCTTAAGAGATTTCATACACTAGTAAAGCCTCCATCGATTGCTATATTTTGAGCAGAAATAAAAGTATTCTTTTCACTCCCTAGCCAAAAAACTAATTCAGCAATTTCATTTGGTTTACCAAGTCTGTTAATAGGAACTGCACTCATGAGTTCTTCTATACCTTTTTTACCTAAAATTTTTTGAGTTAATTCAGTATTTATAAAACCTGGAGAGACACAATTTGCTAATATTCCCATACTTGTGTATTCGGCAGCAATTGAAATAGTTAAACCATCTAATCCAAACTTACTTGAAGCGTAAGCAGCTCTATATTTTCTGCTTTTTTTGCTCCAGATTGAGGCTATATTGACTATTCTGCCCCATTTTCTTTTTTTCATATAAGGAATTGAGTATTGGCAAATTAAAAATGGCGCAAATAAATTGACATTATGTATTTTTTTAAAAGTTTCATAATTAATTTTTTCAAATGGATTATTAGCATTAATACCTGCATTGTTTATCAAAATATCAGGCTTTATACTTTTGATTTTTTTTAAAAAATTAATAATCTTAGTTTGATTTGAAAAATCTACATAGTGCCATTCGTGACAAAAATCATTTTTATAGCTTTTTTTTGTAGTCGCAGTACCTATAACGTAATAACCTTCTATAAAATACTTTTTAGCTATTTCTTTACCTATACCTCTTGATGCCCCAGTAATTAATACTCTCTTAGTTATTTTTTTTTTTATTTTCATTTCTTAATCCAAACTTGATTATAAGCCAAATTTTCCTCTTCATTATTATTAATATTAAAATTCAGATTTTTTTCATGAGAAAATTTAAAACCTGAATTAATAAGATATTCTTTAGATTTTTGAAATTGATCTGTAAATGACTTATTTATTTCCAAAATAATTCCTTTAGTGTTTTTTAACACATTAATACCTTTGCTTAAAATCAAATGCTCAATACCATCTACGTCTAATTTAATATAATCTGGCGAAGGTAAACATAATTTATCAATAGCATCATCCATTGTAATACTATTTGTAGAATATTCAAAAATTTGATTTAATTTATTACCATCAAAACCAAATTGATTATCAAATGTTGACATTGCTCCACCTAAAGAAGTAGATGATAATCTCAATTTTCCAGTTTTAGTTTTATCACTTAAAGGAAGTGGTACAATAGTGATTAAATCACATAAATTATTTAAATATATGTTTCTAGCTAAAATTTCTAAATTAAAAACTGAAGGTTCAAAAGATACTACTTGAATTTTTTTTGAAATAGCTGCGTAACAACTATATAAGCCTATGTTAGCACCTATATCCCACAAAACTGAACCTGTTGGAATATTATCGATCCATTCTAATGTTTCCGGTTCTTTAGTAGAAAAAGTTTTAACTCTTTCAAATAATAGAGTAGTTGAAAAAACAAATTTTAATTCCGTACCTTTATAAACAATTTTTTTTATATTTTGCTTCGAATAAAAATTCATTGTTTCATTAATAAATAAAAATAACTTCCACTTGCCAAAAATTTTAAAAAACAAATAGACAGAATTTTTTATTAAAAATTTAACAACAAAAATAATATATTTATAAAAATACTTCATTTGATATAACTATACATTTCAATCTTCAATGAATCAAATATAGAAATCTAATCAGACAAATTTTGATATAAAGAATAAAAATTAATATTTATTCAATTATAATATTCTTATATTTATGCCAAATTGGATCATTATTCATAGTTTTTTCTGCTTTTAATAAGTCTTCATATGTATCAACTGGATTACATTTATAATGATTAACATTAGCTATATATTGATTATCATTATTTTCACAAATTCTATTAGTATCAACTGATTCTATAATTTCTAAAAAAGAATTACCGTAACCTTGATATGTTTTCAAATAACTCCATTTGAAAGCAAAAATACCAAAAATCCTTTTAGCTCTAATGTTTGGTGAAAATTTTTTTGCAAATGGTATTGGTGATCTTGAATTATATAATATTTTGCCTTTATTATCATGTACAATTTTTACAATTGAATTACTATAATATTGTGCCTTTGAAATAATATCCATTGTTACGACACTAGAATCAGCATTTCTATTATTTTTAAAAGATTTAACAATCTTGTTTATCATTATTGGTTTTAAAAAAGGTTCGTCACCTTGAATACAAATAATTATATCTTTATCTTTTATTTTAATTTTTGAATTATTTGCAGCTTCATAAATTCTATCTATGCAACCTCTATGATTTTTTGAAGTTAAAACATAAGGAATTTTATTTTTATCACAATGTTCAGCAATCTCACTATCACATGTTGCTATCCTAAGATCTTTCCATTGCCTGAACATTTTTGATCTAACAAATACATGTTGTAATAATGGAATCTTTTTTATTTTTTTTAAAGGTTTTCCTGGAAGTCTTGTTGACTTCATTCTTACAGGAATGTATCCAAAGATATTCATCAATTAATGATTTTTTTTAATTCTTTATTAATTGATTGTTCTAAGAAAATCATGTCAGTGCCATATGCTAAATATTGATAATTTTTTTTAATTTTTTTTATTAAAAACTTATGATCTAAATTAACTACATGGTATCCCATTGGTATATTATATTTTTTGGATAATTTTTCATAAATATTAATGGCTTTTAAAACTATATTGTCATTTAATTTACCCATTTTATTAAAAGAAGCTGATAAATCATAAGGGCCAATAATAGTTCCATCTATATATTTGGTACTTAAGATCGAATTTAAATTTTCAATTGCACTCTTATTTTCTATTTGTAATATCAATTTAATTGTTTTGCTTATTTTTAAATATTCTTTAAAATTTTTACCATATAGTTGAGCTCTAGCAAGGCCGACGCCCCTTGTGCCTTTAGGGGGATATTTAGAATAATTCACTGCCTTCTTAGCATCTGTTGAGTTTATAATATTTGGCACTATGATACCTAAAGCTCCTGCATCCAAAGCTTTTTTTATTATCAATTCATTATTCTTTCCTACTCTAACGTAAGGAGTGCATTTATTTTTTAAAATAATCTGAATTAATTCTTCAGCTTCTGAAAGTGAAATCGTAGAATGTTCTAAATCTATAGCTAACCATTTAAAATGATTTGATGACATTATATCAACGACTCCAGGATTATATGTAGTTATCCAGGAACCTAAAGATTTAACTTTATTAATTTTCATATATTTTTTGCCATTCTTGAGCGTGTTTAGATCCAATCAATGTTCCTCTAACATCACAAACATCACAAGGTGAAAAACCTCTATCAGCATTTAATAATTTTTTTCTAGCTAAATTAGCTTTATCAGATTTCCAAATTTCCATGAAGGATGATTTGTTTAAATTTCCTAATATGTTTTTTTTACCCCAATCATGAGCACACATTAACACATCTCCTTGGTAATCCATAAAAAAAGTATAAGCAGGATAAAAGCAAGGTAAGGATAGTTTTTGTTTCAAAGGTTGGATTGAATGATCAGCATTTTTTAACATACCAGCTCTGTTACTCATTGTGATACCAAAATCTTGCTCAGGCGGTAAAAATCTCTCTCTTATAATAAATTGTGAATTATCTAAATTGCACTCTTTACCCATTTTATTAAATTTTATTACATCTTCAGGACCATCGTAAACACTTATAAAAAGTTTGCTCAAACCATTATCAAATAATTTTTTTAATCTTTTTGTATTTAATACATCTCCATTTGTTACCATTTCAATATTAGAATTCGCTAATATAGATCTGGCTGAACTTATTAAATTATAAATATTTTTATCTAATAAAGGTTCAACAAAGCCAGAGTATCTTAATGTTCCTGTGAATTTTACTTCAGCCAGTTCATTACATAACTTGTTGTGTAATTCTTGTTTTATAAATATTTTAATATCTTCAAAATTTGGATCACTCCTAGGACAAAATGAGCAAACTCTATTACATGTACCAGATTCACTAATTTCAACCTCTGATGGAAGAGGAATATTAGTGCCTTCTATAAATTGAAACCTTTCTTTTACAAGTTGTCTTTTAGATTTAATTGTAGGATCAAGAAATTTAATTTTTTTCATTTTTAAACATTCTTATATGATTTAGAATTTTTATAAAGTTTTTTTTATTAGTGGTAGAAATTCTTGTTATTCCTTTCATTGAATGATGTTCAAAATTTTTTTTAAAATATATTATTTTTTTTAAATTTTTATGAATTAAAAAAGTTTTATCACCAAAATAAATATTTGAAAAATTGCCATGAGTATCATAAGTCAAAAAACCCATTTTTTGAATCTCATCTTCGAAATATTTTTTTGATTTTTTTAATGTTTCTATTCTTTTTAAAACAAAATTATAATTTTTTAATAAAGAATTAAACACATTTGCTCCTAAGTTATTTATTTCGTACATTGGTTTTATTTTTTGAAGTTGATAAATATTAGATGGGTTTGATATTAAGTATCCAACCCTAAAACCTGCCATACCAAATGATTTTGCAGTGCTTCTTACAATCAATAAATTATCAAATTTATCTATTAAATTTAATAATGTAAAATTACTAAAAGGATAATAAGCTTCATCAAATAAAACTAAAGAATTATTTTTTTTTGCAACTTTTAAGATTTTTATACAATCTTTTAATTCTATTAAATTACCAGTAGGACTATTAGGATTAGGAATACATATAAGTTTAGGAGATTTATTTTCTATAAGATATAAAATTTCATCTATATCTAAAACTAATTTATTATTAATATTTTTATAATCTATCAATAATTCTTTTGTTTTATAAAATTTGCTATAAATCGAATACATAGCAAATGTAGGATTTACTCTTAAAATTAAATCATTTTTTTTTAAGAAAGTTTCAAAAACCATTTTTATACCAGCATCTGAACCTGCGGTTAATAATAATTTTTTCATTTCAACTTTTAAAATTTTTGCAAGAGTAGAATACAAGATACCTAAATTTGGGTATGAATATATGTCTTTAGAGTCAATTTTTTTTAAAAAACTTGATATTTTTTTTATTAAAATTTCATCTGAGTTTTCATTTTTATCTAACCACAATTTATCTACTTTTCTGTAATTATTTAAATACCATGTAGGTCTATTTATCTGCCGACTCATCTATTATGCTAATCTATTTTTATAATAATATTTTAAATTTTTTTTCATATTAATATTGTATTATTTTGGTTTTTTTATTTTAAACTTTTTTCTCCAATTTACATCTGCATAATAAATTAAATATACTAACTTCATAGTTCTATATGCATCTTGCAAATTTCCATCATAATCATGCAAATCATCAATTACAATATTTGCAAAATCATCTACTTCAGCTTCCCAAGAAGGGTCATCATTGTATTTTTTTGTATTTTCTTTTGAATCTTGTACTTTATTTTTAAAATTTGATTTGATTATAGTTAAAGTTTCTTCACCATAACTTTTGCTACTAGATAAAATTCCACTCAATATAAGACTGCCTTTATCTAAATTCAACTCCATATTAAATTTATGACGCCATTGTGTAGCAGATGAATTTAACATACCTACAATGTTATCTTTAGTTTTCATAATTGCATAAGCATTGTCTTCAACATCATAATTCCAATGATTATTTAATACAAAACTCTTAATCTCATTAAACTCACCAGCAAATAATCTCATTAAATCTACCATATGAATTCCCTGATCAAGTAAAACTCCACCTCCAGCAATTTTTCTTTTTGTTCGCCAATCAGGTTGATCAAAAGTAATTAATTTTGATTTGCCGTATAAACATCTTAAATTTATTAAATTACCTAATTCTTTTGATTTTACAATTCTTAAAGCTTCTTTAACAGAGTGATGATATCTATGATTAAATCCATATTTTAATTTAAGTTTAGGTTTTTTATTTTTAATAGCTATGACTTTTTCTATTTCTTCTAAAGTCTTAGCGGGAGGTTTTTCACAAAAAACATTAATATTCTTTTGCAATGCTTTTATAGTTACTTTTGAGGCTATATCATTAGTTAAGCATATAAATAATATATCAAGTTCTTCCTTTATTAAATCTTGATAATTTTTATAAAATTTTATTTTATTTTTTTGATAGTATCTTGAATTAAAAGTTTTATCACAAACTGCAACAAGTTGCATTTTGTTATTTTTTTTAATACATTCTCCTCTTCTTTTACCAACTATACCATATCCGGCTATTCCTACTTTTAGCATAGTTAAACTATTATTTTTATCATATGGCTAATTATAAATTCTAAATTGATTAAAAGTAATTTTTTCATATTTTAAACAACCTATAAACTTAAATATCCACTTTGCAAAATTATTCATCTTTCCAAATTTATTTTATTACTCATTAAAGCAGCAAAAAATACTTGTCCTGTTAAAGAAAAAATTACACCATAGTGAATACTCATAAATAAACCAATTAATAAAAAAATTAAATATTTTTTATGGCACGAATAAAATAACCATAATACAAATAATAAAAGCAGGACAATACCTAAATTTTGAATAAATGAATAAATTATAAAATCTCCCCCAATCATTTCTGACGTAAAATTTATTAAATTTACGCCAAATAAAAAATCTAATATATCCATTGAAAAGATTGACTGAAATTTTTCATATATAATTAAATAAATAGTATCTAAATTATTAAAACCAAGAAAATTATTACTTGAAAAAAAGAATAATAGTAAGATTAAGAAAGCTATTGAGAGTTTCGTTTTGTAAGTTAAATAACCTGTATTAATCAAAATTGACAAAACAAATAAAGCTATATAACCACTTAAAGAAGTATAAATAAATATAGATATAAAGATTAAATAATTAATAAATAAATTTTTTTTTATAATTTTTTTTTTTATTAAAAGAAAAAATATAATAACTGAAATAAGAGATGAAATTGAAGAGTTCAATGCTGGTCCAAGTGCGGCATAGAAAGAGGTTCCATTCCAAATATCTATTCGCGTTCTTTCCATCATAAATGATATATCATCTATATATAAGTGCCAATAAACTGGTGGACTATTAAAAATAGTCATCGATATCGTTTCGTAAAAAATTATTATAATTAGAAGTATTACTTGTTTATTATTAATTTCATAATTTGTAATTTTAAAAAAAAAATACAAGATTCCAAAACCTAAAAAAAAACGAAGAGAATAAATTATAAAATCTATAGAAGCTTCACGTAAGTAAAGTGAAATAAAAGAAATACAAAAAATCACAAAGTAGAAAAAAAATGATAATAATAAATTGTAATTGAACTTATAATTATTAATAAATAAACAATATAATGATGCTAATATCACAAACGGATACACTATAATCTGTGTATTTAATATTTGAGAAAATAAAAGTAGATTAACAACAATAAAATTCATCAAAATATTTGTTTAGATTAATTATAATTTTTAAAATATTATTCACCAAGCACTCCAACCTCCATCAACTTTAACTGATTGACCAGTAATATATTTAGACATATCAGATGATAATAAAATTATAGCACCTAATAAATCTTTTGGAGTTGCCATTCTATTAAGTGGTACTTCTTTTTCATATCTGGCTTTAAAGAGTTTATTTTGTTTATTATGCACTCCTCCTAAACAAATGGAATTAACACGAATATTAGGAGCTAAAGTTACTGCAAGCCAACGACTTAATTGAATTAATCCTCCTTTAGAACTAGAATAAGCTGCTGGATTTCCCATTTTAGTACCTTTGTACAAGTCCCATTTAGGTCCTAATTCACCGTATATTGAGCTAATATTAATTATACTTGCGTTATTTGATTTATTTAATAAATTTTCAAAAGACTGTATCAAGTGAAAAGGAGTGGTTAAATTTACTTCAAAAGCTCTTCGCCAAGTTTCTAATGACTGTTTTGGAAATTTTGTATTCCAACCCCGGAGATTACTTTCACCTACAAATGCTGCATTGTTAATTAAGACATTTAAATAATTAAATTCTTTATAAATTTTGTTTATTAAATTCTCTCTTTCAATCTGATTTTCAAGATTACATTCATAAAATTTATATTTAATTTTTTTTTTATTTATTATTATTTTTTTTAATTTTTTAAAATTATCAATTGAATTATCAATTAGAATTAATTTAGCGCCTAAAATACCTAAATTATATGCCATCATTGAACCAAGCTTTCCTGAAGCTCCTGTAATTAAAATAATTTTGTTTTTAATTTGATTTTCTATTTTTATAATTTTATTTTTCATTAATTGAATTCAAATATATTAAATCTGCTAATTTAAAATCCCACTCATTATCAATATCTATTGATCTTTCCTCTGGTATTTCTACAAAACCAACCTTACCTTCAAATAATCCATTATTATTTATAATAAACTTGGATGATACAACATAACATACTGTTGTTAAATCATAAGATTTAGGAACTGATTGTCTATTAAAAAATTTATTTTTTGTATTTTTTTCTAAAATTTCACAAAATCCATTTTCATTAATTTTAATCATATTAAAATATGGACTTCTTTTAGATTTAGTTGCAGTAACTATTGAATCAAATTTACCCAAACGAAATTTGTCAATACACAATTGTATATCTTCAGGAGATCTCAAAGGTGAACTGCTCGGAACTGATATCAATGCATCAGGTAAATCATCAATTTTGATTAAGTAATTAATCAAATGTTTCCAGGAATCCCATTCCGCACTATCATCTTCAGCCAGATGTTTAGGTCTTACAAAAGGAACATCAGCACCATAATCTCTTGCTATTTTTGCAATTTCTTCTGAGTCTGTTGAAACTATTATTTTTTTTATATCTTTTATTTTTTTAGCTTGACAGATTGACCAAGCAATTAATGGTTTCCCATTAAAAATTTTTATGTTTTTATTTGGTAATCCTTTAGAGCCACCTCTAGCAAATACACAAGCTGTAAATTTCATATTTTTAAATCATGCTACAAAAACTATTTATAATTTTTAATCCTATATTTCCACTTTTTTCTGGATGAAATTGACATCCAAATATATTTTCTTTTTTGATTAGAGCAGGTATTTTGTGACCTCCATATTCATAATGTGCCAATATATTTGAAAAATCATCAGGCTGTGCCATAAAAGAATGAACAAAATACACAAAATTAGAATGATTTAGTTCTATAAACAATTTGTTTTTTAAAATAATTTCGTTTAATTTTTTTATTTCATACCATCCAATAATTGGAATTTTTTGAATTTTTCCATATATATCTATTTCAGGAACAGGCACAACATCACCTTTAATTAAACCAAGACCATTAGTTAAACCAAACTCTTTACTATTTTTAAATAAAAGTTGCATTCCTAAGCATATCCCTAAAATGAAATTACCTTTGCTTGAGGCAAATTTTAATGCTTTATCTAAATTTCTTTTTTTTAACTCATCCATTGCGTATTTGAAAGCCCCTACTCCAGGTAAAATAATATGACTTGCTTTTGAAATCGTATTTTCATCGGATGTAACTATGGATTCATGTCCACATTTTTCAACTGCTCTATTTATACTTAACAAATTGCCGACGCCATAATCAACAATCGTAATTTTATTTTTCAAAACTTCTTACCTTAATTTGTTTTTCAAGAGCTTGATTTCTTATATTGATTAAATTTAGTTTATTATAATGAAGCATATGAGCTATAGCAACAGCGTCTACTTCAGATTGATTAATAACATCAAAAAAATCTTTCATGCTTCCCATACCTCCGCTTGCAACAACAGGAATATTTACATTTTTAGTAACTGATTTCATTAATTCTATATCAAAGCCCTTTTGAGTACCTTCTTTATCTATTGAAGTTAAAAGTATCTCTCCTGCTCCCATTGAATTTGCTTGCTTTGCCCATTCAACCACATCAATACCTGTCTTCTCTCTCCCACAATCAGTATAAACTTCCCAGTTATTATTACTTTTCTTAGCTTCAATATTTAAAACCATACATTGTGAACCAAATCTACTTGCTATATCTGATATTAATTTTGGATTTTTAATTGCCCCTGTATTAATTGCTACTTTATCAGCACCAGCATTCAACAAATCTAAAACATCCTCTATATTTCTTATACCTCCACCGACTGTTATAGGTACAAATACATTTTCGACAGTTTTTTTTACAATTTCAGTAAGCTTACTTCTTTGATATAAACTTGCCACTATATCAATATAAATAATCTCATCAGCTCCATTTTCATAATATTTTAATGCATAAGATTGGGGATCTCCAATTACTCTTAAACCCTCTAAATGAATCCCTTTTATTAGGTTTGGGCCTTTGATATCCAATCTTGCAATAAGTCTTAAATTAGGCATTAATTATATTATTTGGTTTCTTAATTTCCAATTATTTTCTTCCTTTATCCAGAGATGAGGTGATCTAAATTGATCAGTCAATAATTTAAAATACTCATCATCCATTAAAGGATTTTCAAACATCTTACTTGCTATTGGATAATTTTTATTATCTATACTTAAGTATTCGTAAAGTTCATTTATGAATCTTTTTGGAAATTCGTGATCAAAACGCTTAACGAGTGCTAATCCTTCATCTCTGTCTATGTCCCCAGATCTTATTTCTTGTGCAGCATCATAACTGGCCCGACCAATACCAAATTTTATACCAGTGGTAAAATAATGTAGGTCATCGATTTTATCATCTATACTATTATATTTTGAATAGGTGCCAGGTGTACGTTCTGGAGATGCTTCAAATCCACCATTTTCAACAGCATAATAGTAACATGATTGAGGATGCCATTTATGATAATACCCCAAATAATGCACCTCAATATTTTTTTCATAAATTTGATTTGGGTCTGCAGGTAAGTATGGTTGCAAGTCATTTTTATTAATTCCAAATTTGTTCTCTAAGTCTACAACTGAAACTCCACCTAAGCTAATTTTACTTTTGTCTTTAGCTGTGAAATAAGACCCATCTCTCAATGATGAGCTTGTGTCACTGATAGGATTGCCATATTCTGCTTCATTTTCACCAAAAAAAACTAGCGGAATATCGAATAGTAATGCCATTTTTGGTGCAAGAGATTTTTGACCAAACATAAAGGGCTGAAAGGGATGAAATAATAGTTCAGTAGATAGCCTAGTAAGCAATCTGTGAATTTTACCATTTGGTGTCATTAAATAGTTATCATGCCCGGCATTAATCCATGAATGAAAATTTTTCCAGCCCCAATCTGTATAAATATGTGGCGCCCAAGTTACCGTTAATGGATGCATTTTATATTTTGTTTTAAGGATATGTGACGCATAAAAACTATCTTTGCCACCAGAGCCAGGCACTATACAATCATATGATCCATCATTTTTTCTATGTGAGTCACATAATTCAACAAGTTCTTGTTCTCGATCAGACCAATTTATTTGATTGTTTTTCTTTGCAGCAAATTTGCACGCATCACAAACACCATCATCATCTAAATAAATAGTTTCTTTTTTTGTTTGTTTTGTATGCTGATATTCAATTGCTGAATTTGGTCTTTGATTTGAGATTACACATTTTTTGCAAAATTGGACTTTTGATGGTAGACCATAAAAAACTTCTGGATTTTCAATATTTTTTTCAAACTTTTTTTTATCAATTGGAATAGGTTGTTTAATAATCTCCATATTAATTCTCTTTTATAGTAGCCTTTTTTAGATCTTCAGGAAAACCAATATCTATCCAGTATTCATGTATCGGAAAAGCCGATATACGTTTATCCGTTTTTTTTAATTTTTCAAACAAAGTAGTCATATTACAGTTTTGATTTACTTTTAAATGCTTAAGGGCTTTAGGTGAAAGAGCATAAACTCCAGCATTTATATAACTTTTGTAGCTAGGTTTCTCTTTTATATTTATAATGTCTGAACCTGCAATTTCTACAACGCCAAAGGGATTGTGAATTTCGTGTGGCTTTACAGCCATTGTTGCATATGAATTTAATTTTTTATGAAAATCTAAAATTTCAGAGTATTTTAAATCTACTAAAACATCACCATTTGTCACTATAAAATCTTGTTCAGGTTTTTGTTTGATTAAACTCAATGCCCCTGCTGTACCTAATGGCTTTTCTTCTCTTATATAATCAATTTTTACATTAAATTTTTTTCCATCAACAAAATAGTCTTCAATAGTTGCGCTTAAATGGTTGACTGCAATTATAAACTTATGAAAACCATCTTTTTTTGCTTTGTCTATAATTCTATGCAAAATAGGTTTACCAGAAACTTCAAGCATGGTTTTAGAAATTTTTTTTGAATAAGGAAGCAATCGAGTGCCTTTACCTCCAGCCATAATTATCATCAAACTATCTCTATGTTTAATTTCTTTTAATTGCTCCCATAAATACAGACCTATAATATTTTTTTCTTTATCAACAACCGGGATATGTTGCACTTTGTTAGATTCCATTAATTCTAAAATCGCATCTGTATTTAATCCAGGAGGTGAGATAATAGGATTATAATTAATAATATTTTCTATCATATCTGGTAACTTCAAATTTCTTAATAAGCCTCTTCTAATATCTCCATCTGTAATAGTACCTATTAATTTTTCAGCTTCATCAACAACCATAATTATTTTTGAAGAAGAGTCATTTAAATTTTGAATTGCATCTTGTAATGAGCTGTTAATTCTTAAAATTGATTTTTTCCACATATTAATTTTTATCTAATAATTTTATTGGTTGGTATGGTAAATCATAAAACTTTTTTTTAATACTTAAATCAATTTTAATATCATCAAGAATTTTTAATATTTTTTTACTTGTATCACCTTTACCAAATAAATTTTTAGATATTTTTAATTTTTGTTGGAACTTTTTAGTAAAGATTTTTTCAATACCTTTTAAAATGTCTTTTTCTTCAGATTTACAACAAACAACACTTTCAGACATTATACGCCCTTCTTGGCGATTCCCTATATTCAAAGTTGGTATTTTTAAAAAAGGGGCCTCTATAACTCCGCTAGAGGAATTTCCTATAATTGCATCCACTCGATACAATAATGAGATGTATTTTTTTGAACCTAATGATTTAAATAAGTAAGAATTTTTATTTTTAATAACAAAAGATTTAATTTTTTTATTAATGATATCACTTTCACTATCTGAATTACTCATTGTAAAAAAAATACTTGTCTCTTTTAATTTATTTAAAACAGATAATAGTATATTTATATTTTTTAATGCAGTATTTTTTTCCAATGTAACAGGATGAAAAGTAACTAATAGATTTTTTTTTGAAAAAACTATTTTTAATTCTTTCTCAAGATTTTTTTTTGATATTTTTTTTAAATTTACTATGTTGTCTATACCCAAAGCTCCCACTACAAAAATTTTTTTAGGATTTTCCCCTAATTGCTCTAATCTTTTTTTATAAATAGCATTTGTTACAAAATGTATAGATGACATTTTAGATATAGAATGTCTAAATGCATCATCATAAGCACCATAAGTCGTTTCCCCACCGTGTAAATGAATGATAGGCACTCTATTTATAATTGATGCTATTGCCACACCTAATATTTCAAATCTATCACCAAGTATCAATATTGCATCAGGGTTTAATTTTTCAAATACTCTTCCAAAATTTTTTATAGCTACAGCAAGACATTCTGAAATATTTTTTGCTGAGTCATTTTTAATTGGTAAATATATCTTTTTTTTTATTTTAAAACCATCTTCAATAATTTCTTTATATGTCTCTCCATATTTTTTGGACAAATGAGTTCCTGTAGCAAATATAGATAATTTATATTTTTTAGAATTTTTTTTTATTTCTGTAATTAAGCTGCGTAACAAACCGTAATCTGCTCTTGAGCTAGTAATTACATATAAATGTTTCATAGTTTAATTAATTGATTTTTTTTATAATTTTTATTTGAGATTTTGCCAATTATCTTATACCATTTCATTGGAGAAATGCCACTTCCAGGTCTAAGTGTAGCGAGATTTTCTTTAGTAAATTTTTCTCCAATCTTGATTTCCTTTTTTGCAATAATCGACTTTCTGACATAAATTTTATTTTTAATTTCACTTCTAGTAGCTTTCTTAATTTTTGTACCTAGTGACTTTTCAATATTCCTGATTTTAATAACCATTTCTCTAAAATCATTAGGTTCTAAGCTTGATTTTTGATCAGGCCCAGGCAAAGATTTATCTATGGTGAAATGTTTTTCAATTACAGATGCTCCTAAAGCAACTGCTGCAATTGGAACCTCTATACCAGAAGTATGATCAGAATAGCCATAATTTAAATTAAAAATTTTTCCCATCTCAACCATTGCTTTTAAGTTTACATCATCGTAGGGTGTCGGATATTCTGAATTACAATGAAGAAGAATAATTTTTTTATTTTTTTTTTGCAATATTTTAATCGCATCTTCTATTTCACATATATTTGACATGCCTGTTGACAAAATAATGGGTAATTGAATATTCTGAATATATTCTAAATAAGGAAGATTTGTAATTTCACCTGAGGGAATTTTAATTTTTCTTATTTTTAAACTTAATAAAAGTTTAAGACTTTCTAAATCAAAGGCACTAGATAAAAATTCTACTTTATTTTTTTTACATTCTTTCAAAATTTCAGGATAAAATTTCTCAGGTATCTCCAATTTTTTTAACATTTCAAACTGATTTTCATTTTTGTTAGTATTTATTTTTTGATACTTTGCCTTTGATAATGAACTTTTAACTAAATTTTCAGGTTTAAATGTTTGAAATTTAACAATATCAGCCCCACATGCAGCTGCAGATTTAATCATTTTTTTAGCAAGTTTTAAATTACCATTATGATTAACACCAATCTCCGCAATTATTTGTGTTTTTTGCATTTCAATTCATTGTTTTATTTGTTCGGTAAATCTTTCATCACAACACTTCCTGCCGGAATAATATTTTTAGAACCTATTTTTATACCTTGCTTGATAATTGATCCACTGCCAATAAAAACCTGATTACCTATTACAACCCCACCATTTATTTTTGCCCCAGTAGAAATATGATTATGATTACCAATTTTAACATCATGCTCTATTAAGCTTTGACTGTTAATTATACAATTTTTTCCAATACTAGAGTTAGAATTTATTACAGCTCCATGCATAATAACTGTTCCAACATCTATTTTTGCGCTATTAGAAACATAACCAAAAGGTGAAATAATTACTGGCAAATTAGCTTTTAATTTTATTAATTTATTAAAAATTTTTATTCTTTTGATACTATTTTTTATTTGACCAATACAAATCACAGTATTGTGATAATCTTTAATCAAGTCTTCAATAACCTCGTCACTACCTAAATATTGACATTTTGAACTTAAAAATTGATTATCATTTTTGAAATCAACAAAACCAATGATTTTATATTTTTTTGTGCTTTCAATAAGATCATAGATTGAATTACTATGCCCTCCTCCACCAATGAGAAAAATTTTTTTAAGATAAGCCATAACTACTCGGAATGTTTATAATTCTTTTTTCAAGAGATATTGAGTTTACTAAAGGAGCCTTTGGGCACTTTTTAAATGGTTTTAGTGTATGCAATAGTTTCCAAACAGGCCTTGTCATAATTTTATTATCATTTGTGATTTTAAGAATATTTTTCTTTTCTCTTGAGTATTTTTTTTTTAAAATAATAGTTTGGAGCCAATAGTTACTTTTACAATTTTTTGGCTCTCTAAAAAGTTCTATTTCATCAATATTGCTAAAAGCCCTTTCGTATACATCAAATAATCGTCTTTTTGATTTTATAATTTTGTCAATATTTTCCATTTGGGCTAATCCAATTGCAGCATTAATATTTGCCATTCTATAATTATAACCAACTTTGTCATGAATAAAATCCCATTCATGCTTAATCTTGGCAGTTGTACTTAAATGCCTTGCTGCATTTGCTATTGCATTGTTATTTGTTAAGATTGCCCCTCCACCACCAGATGTTATTGTCTTGTTGCCATTAAAACTTATAATTCCAATATTACCGTATGTTCCGGTGTGATTTTTCTTAAAAAAACTACCTAATGACTCAGCTGAGTCCTCAATTATTTTTAAATTATATTCACTAGCTATAGAAACAATTTCTTCTATCTTGCATGGATGCCCAAAAGTATGCATTGGGATAATAGAAGAAATTTTATTATTTGTTAATTTATTATAAGAATATTTACCTTTTTTTATAACTATTTTTTTTAACCATTGTTTTAATGCAAATGGATCAATCCCAAGAGTATCATTTTCAGAGTCTACGAAATGGGGAATAGCGCCACAATATTTAATTGAATTTGCAGTAGCGACAAAAGTCATTGTTGGTAAGATAACCTCATCTCCAGGTCTAACACCCATTATAATTAAAGAAATATGCAAGGCAGAAGTACCACTATTTACCAAAATAACATTTTTTGAATTAACATATTCTTTAAGTTTTTTTTCTAATCTATCATTAAATTTACCATTTGATGCAACAAAAGTAGAATTAATACATTCATTTAAATATTTTTTTTCATTTCCAAAAAAAGAAGGTTCATGCAACTGTGTATTTCTTTTTTTAGAAATGTTTTTTAAAATAGAAAAAATTTTAGTTGATAATTCCATAATTATAAAACACTCGCTAAATGTTATAAACTTCTGATTTATATCTAGATAAATTGTTGCCTTTCGTAATCCAATCAATTGTTTCCATTAAGCCTTTTTTTAGTCCATCCTTTGCGTAATATTTTGGAGCCCATTTTAATATTTTTTTAGCCTTACTGTTATCTGCACGTAGTCGGTCTACTTCAGAGTTTTTTGGCCTTATTCGCATGTTATCACTTCGAATATCAACTTTTTTATTTAGAAGACTCGCAATAAGCTTCACTAAATCTTTAATAGATATTTCATAATTATTGCCAATATTTATTACGTCACCAATTCCTTTCTTATTTTTAGTACACGAAATAAATCCAGAAACAGTGTCCCTGACATAATTAAAATCACGGGTTGGATTTACAGAACCTAGTTTTACAATTTTATTACCATTTAGTATTTGTGAGATAATAGTAGGAATAACAGCTCTCGCTGATTGTCTTGGACCATAGGTATTAAAAGGTCTAATAATAGAAACGGGCAAATCAAAAGATGAATAAAAAGAATAAGCAATTTGATCTGCAGCTATTTTTGATGCAGCATATGGTGATTGAGCAACAAGAGGATGTTCTTCATTGATAGGTACATATTTAGCAGTTCCATAAACCTCGCTAGTCGATGTATGTATAAACTTTTCTATTCCACTACTTCTACATGCCTGAAGCAAATTAAGAGTTCCATTAACATTTGTTTCAATGTACGTATTTGGACTAGTATATGAAAAAGGAATAGCTATTAATGCCGCAAGATGAATTACAATATCTTTATTTTTAACATAATTTGAAATTCCATGACTGTCCCTTATGTCTCCAGACAAAACATTTATTTCTTTTAAAATCTTTTTTGGAATATCATCTAACCAGCCCCAAGAATTAAATGAATTATACTGAGTAAGTGCTGACACGTTGTGACCTTTATTTACTAGAGCTTCACATAAATGAGAGCCAATGAATCCATCTGCACCAGTAACAAAAATATTTTTTTTATTCATTTAATTATTCTAATTTACAATTCTGTTAATTAATTCCTCTAATTCATATTTATAGTTTTTACAATTTTTAAGTAATGCATTACTATAAACTAAATCCAATTCATCTCTCCAATTCATCGACTCCTTTAGGTTATTTTTTGAAGATCTCCTATCTCTGTCAGTTAAATATGACTTCATGCCTAAATAGTTACCAAAATGAGAATAAAGAACGTATTTTTTAAAACTTTTAGGAATATTTGCTTGTAATTTTGAATGATCGTAGTCTAGATTTTTTTCGATATTTGAAAATGCATATGAGCCTTTGTGCCAGATTCTTGCATCAAAAAAAACAACATCTCCTTGATTAATATTTAATTTTTCTATTCCAAAAATTAAATGATATAATTTGCTTCTTGACAAAATTTTATGAAAGGATTTTGAGATAAGTTGAGCAATTCTTAGGGTTTTTACACCAATTGTTCCTCTTGATAAACCATAACTGTTTTTAATATAATCGTTGTTACTTTTTGGTATAACATCTATACCACCTCCATACTCTCCATTATCTTGACAGTATATACCCACTTTCCCAAAATAATAATTATCATTTTGTATTAATCTTCTACATTCTGAATAATTTAATTCTCCTCCACAATCTCTGTGCCAACCACCGATTCTGGTAAATTTTGAATGTGGTAAATAATTTTTTGCAAAATGCATTGGTGGCAGAAGGTAGTTTTTATTATTATTATTTTTATTGAATACTTGATTAAAAAAATTTAATAGATTTTGATTGTAGAAATAATTTAAATAAAATTCTAAATCTTTTGTATTTGACTCTTTTAAATTTCTAATTCTTTGATCTCCATCATTAGAAAATAAAGTATCAAGATTATTGCGCAATTTGTTAATCTCTATTTTATTAAAAACATTTTTAAGCACAAAAGCGCCATTAGTTTTATAACTATTTAGTGCTTTATTTGGATCAGCATTTTCAAATAATTCTGAGTAAATTTTAGTCATTCTTTAATATTGATTTTAATATTTGATTTCTTTCATTATATTGCATTACATTTGAGATAACATTTTTAGTATTTAAAGACCAGTCATTGTCACTTAATTTTAGAATATTGTCCAGAACTCTAAAAATTTCTTTTTCATCACAACAATCTGTCCAAAACTTACCCGAAGGATCTAAATTTGAAGGCCACCCAAAGTTTACATCTTTTAATGCTGGTATGAAACACTTTCTTAGATAAAATACTCCAACTCTACTTTTTCTAGCTAAAGCCTCATACAATAAAGTAGAGTCAACACCACAAACAAATTTGTGTGAATCTACTATTTCATATGAGTTAACGTCATCTGATTTAATTAAATATTCAAAATTATTTTTACCAAGTATATTTTCAAAAAAAAGCAGAGCCTCTTTGTCAAGATGAGAAAGAGAAGATAAAATTTTTAATTTTAGATTTTTAATTTTACAAAACTTTAAGATTATCTTCAAAAGATAAGTTTCAGCTAAAAAAAAATCTTTATGAGATATTTTTTTATCTTCATATGTAATTAAAGTATCATTCTTTACATGCTTTGATCTGTATTGAGATATAAATAAGATTGAATTGACACTTTGTACTTTATTTGAAAGATTATAACTATTCGATCTTACACTTCCCACATGTATTGCTTTACAATTAATATATTTTGAGTATTCAATTGCATGATCCTTGGAGTAGGTAAGAATGTAATCACAAGACAATTCGTATTTTGAAGAAGTTTTTTTTAAAATACTAAAAAATTGACCAGGCTCATTATTTCTTCTTCCTACCTGAATACTTAAATACTTAGGTTTTGAATTATATTTTTTTAAATAATAATAACCAATTATATAGTCCATAAAAGTAATTACATAATGTGGCTTAACTATTTTGATGAAAGAAGAAACTACCCAAGTATATTTTGACTTTTTAATAATTTTCAAATTAAATATTATTCCATATAGAATCGACCAAAAATTTAAAAATCTATAATTTTGTAAATCCAGTATGAAAGTTTCTTCGTGTTTAATAATATTACTTCTAAATAATACCTCAGAGCCACTTTCATGAACAATCAAATACTTTTTCTTAGGTGGAAAATTAAAAAAATTTTTTATAAACATTTTCTTTGCTTGATAAATATATAATTTTTTATTTAGGTTTTAATTGTATCTATATAACTTCTTATAAAAGTTACAAAGTTAGAAATCAAAATATCTTCAGATTTATCTGATTTTTTTGCAAATAAATCTGAATTAGAAGAAGTTATTAAATAATCTGATATAAAAAAAATAAATTCCTCTAAGTCTTTTGTAATTTGATTTTTATTAATTTTGAGCACTTCATTAAAAAAATTTTTATTTTTTAAAATTTCTTCGATGTAAAAACAAGATTTGCAATTATCGTGCCAGGTACTCCCAAACCTTATAACTATTTTATTTTTAAGTAGCCCTTCCCATAAAATTGAGCCAGTACATGATGCCACAACTTTACAAATCTCAAGTATCTCGGAAGAGGGTACATCTACATCTAGTAATTTTACATTTTTCAATTTAATCAATTGATAATAATCTTTATTACTCCTATAGTGAAATCTTCTGATATTAGGATACTCAACAGGGTTTTGTCTTGGATGCTCTTTTACCCATATTTCCCATTCAGAGGGAATAATTTTAGATAAAATTTCAATAGCTTTAAATTGATTAGAGTAATCACCGGCTTCTGGATCTGTAGATCTCTCTGGCTGAAAATGAAGAGGGAAGTAAACTACATAATTTTTTGTAGTAAAGCTTCTTATTATATTTTTTTTCCAAATTCTTCGTAAATATAATTGTTTGAAAAAATGCAAAAAAACATAATATGAATAACTAAGAAAATTTAAATTGTAGTAAGAATTTTTTAAATTTTTGATTGTTTTTAAATAAGTTTTCAAAACATGAATTATTTTAGTAATTAAAATAAATTTTGCTTTATTATTATTAAGTCGATTTTTTATTAACTTTTTTGAATACTCATCCCAATAAGAGTTTTTTATTGCATTTTGAATAGAAATTTCATTATGCCTAGGGCTGTAATTTTTTATTATCTTAGTCTTCCTTTCTCGAAAATCATCAGAAAAAATAATTTTATCACTTATTAATGTTCTCCTAAGTATAAGAATTTTTTTATTTATTTGTTTTGCATAAAAAAATGCAATTATGTCCCAAGGAAAATGAGGGGTAGATTCAAAAATAATTAATTTAATGTCATTACTGTCAAGTTTTTTATACCAAAAAAAAAGAAGATTTAAAAAATATTCATTAATTTCTTTTTCATTTAATTTTCTAATAAATACTCTTTTAAGCATTTTTCTGAAATAAGACTTACATTCTTTGAACTCATTTTGAATTGATAAATATTTTTGCTTAAATGCCAAATATTCATTCTCTTTATAAGATTGATAAATATATCTTTTCAACAAAAGTGGCTTACAAAGAGTAAAAACATCAAAAACATTTGGGTCGCTTTTTTTAACTCTGTCATTAGTCCAAGAAAAAAAATTAATAACATATTGATCTGAAATTTTATTTGCAATCTTGGTTAAAAAATCATCTCTAAAGCCAAAAAGTATTATTCTTGAAAATGAATTAAGATCTTTTTTTATATTATTTGCATTCATTATAGTTGTTTTAGCGTTTTTAAGATAAATTTTACAGTTTGCTTTGCTCCATCAAAATTAATAGTATTATTATTTTTTAATATATTATTAGAATTAGCAAATTTTATTATTTTAGATAAATTATTCAAATTATTAATATTTATACCTAAATTGTTCTCTCTCAGCACTTTTGCGTTAAAGCTCATCTCTGAATTATTTTTTTCATAAAAGCTTATAATTTTAATTTTATAATGTAACAAATCTGTTAAGGTGCCAATACCTGGCCTAACTAGTGCTAATTTTAAACTCTCATACATTTTATTATCATAAGTTGCTTTAGTAAAATTTTTTGGCATGTTATTTTGAAATAAAGCGGGTTCTATGAAAATTTTTTTAAATTGGTTATTAATTTGTTGATCATTTGAAATAATATTTAAAATTTTTTCATAATTAATTTTTTTATTATTACTCCCAAAAGAAATTAATAAATTTTGCTTGTTTTGAGTTTTTATTTTTATATTCCGGAATTTAAAAAGACCAACTTTATAAAGATGTGTTTTTTTTTCAATATAATTAGGTGTAAATAAATTTGAAGATATCATTGTTGGTTTGTATTTTGATATTAAATACTCATGTTTTGTTTTTATTTTTGGATGAATATTTTTAAGGGCCATATGCCAAAAAAAAGAACCTGATAATATTGCATCATTTCTTAAGTTTAAAATATCGGGTAAATTATCAGAAATAATGATCTTAAATTTTTTTATAGAAGGTAATTTATTTTCCCAATCAATTGCTGAACCGCTCACTAAATTTTCTATTTGTGTGCGGCTATCAAAATCATTAAATATTGGAGTTTCTAAATTATAAATTTTAATTAAATCATTCAGTATTTTCTTTTTTGCGAAAATTGTTGCGCCTATATTTTTTTTTTTTAATTCCATATAAATGGATAAAAGTCTTCTTGTATGCCCATATCCATTAGAGCAAGCAATAAGAGCTACTGACATTAATTAATCGCCTAAGTAACCCATTGTTGAGTATGATAAATTTTGATTTTTTTCAATTTCTGATTGATCAAATAGATTCCAGCCATCAAAAATTAATTGTTTTTTATTACCTGAAATTAGTTCAGTTATTCTAATATTTGCCCTATTGTTATTTAATATTAAAATAGCATCAGATGAATTTGCAATTTTTTTTAAATCTTTATCAGCAATTAAGTTCTTAATAAGACCATGTTTTGCTTTTATTGTAGCGTCCCACAAATATAGTTTTTTGCATTTATCTCTAATTTTTGCAGTTACTTCTAAGGGTACAGAATTTCTTATGTCATAATTTGCTGGCTCTCCTTTAAAAGCTATACCAACAATCAAGATTTTCATTTTAGAAATTAGAATTTTATTTTTTCTAGAGTATCTGCTCAAAATTTTTAAAACATACGCTCCGGCTTTATTATTAACATTTCTACCATATGTTCCTAAAGTGCGATTTACAATGCCGTTTAAGTTGGAGCTGTAAAGTATAGGATCTTTCGTTAAACATGTTCCCCCTACACCTGGACTGGGTAAGGGGATTTGATTTCTTGGATATCCATCATTAGCAGCTGAAATCAAAGAGAATGCGTTTAAGTTATACTTACTACACTTAAGAGCTAACTCATTTGAATATGCAAATGATAAATCTCGAAAAGTATTGTTCGCTAATTTAACTAATTCAGCAGCTTCTAATGATTCAACTTTTATAATTTTACTTGTTATAGTTGACCAAAAATCTGCAGATGCTTTAGAACAACCAGGTGTGAAACCACCAATTATTTGAGGTAAATTTCTAAGTTCATAAAGGGCATTTCCTTCAATCGTTCTTTCTGGTGTAAAAGAAATATAAAAATCTCTACCCGCTAATAAATTTGAATTTTTTTCTAATATTTTTATAACAAACTCTCTTGTAGTGCCTACTGGTACAGTTGATCTTAACATAACATGATCACCCCTTTTAATTTTTTTTGAAATTGCAAGTACTGAGTTTTTAAGGAATTTTAAATTTGGTTTTTTATTTTTTATTGGAGTACCTACCCCAATTATATAAATGTCGTAAGTATTGTTTTTTAATGAATTTAAAAAACTAATTTTCTTTGACTTAATGTTTGATTTAAGTATTGAATTTAAACCAGGTTCATAAATATTTGTTTTACCTAAATTTAGATTTTTGATAATATCTTTATTAATATCAATTCCTGACACAATATGACCTTTGTTTGCTAAAGAGACTGCTAATGTTAAGCCTACATAACCCATACCTAAAATAGCAACGGTTCTTTTAGAGCTTAAATCTTGATTAAGTAATTTTAAATAATCATAAATTTTTTTAAAATTTCTTTTTTTGTCTATTAAGATAACATATTTAACATGATCACTTGATAATCTATTTGACTGAGCAACTGCATTTCTTGTTAAGGTAACTATATTTTGAATAGGGGTTTCCTCTGGTAATACTATAGGATCATTATTCATAATTTTTTTTATAGGAAGTTTAAAATCAATTTTTGAAGCATAAGCTCTTCTAATATCTCCATCAGTGATTATTCCTAATAGCTTATTATTTTTTATAATTACTGCAATTCCAGGGCACTTTGTCTTTTTTGCATTTTTAGATATTAAATTAATTGAGTCTCCTATTGATAAGGAAGGCGATAAAAATGTTACTTCTTGATTTTTCAATTTAAACTTATTTAATTTTAATTTCTTCCCAGTTATATATCATATTCTCAGGATTTTTTTTATTTAATCTTTTAGATGCAAATCTTCCCCTATAGTAATCACGATTTAAAATTTCTTGATGGGATAGGTTTCTATTTTTTTTTCCCATTATTTTATTTATATTAATTTTCCAAGAATTAATCTCATTCATTTGCTCACTTCTCTTAAGCTTAGAAAAATATACTAATTCAGCAAGTTGTTGCGCGTTTATTGATACTGGGCCATCTTTTGTTTTATCCTTTTCAAGTATTGTGAAATGCCTTTCAATAATTTTAGCACCCATTGCCAAAGCAATTTTAGAAGCTTTAATGTCATCTTTTTCAACAAGAGTATGATCACTAAATCCAATATTTTTTGTAAATTTCTTTAACCAATTCATTCTGTGCAAATTCAACTGATTCAAAGGGGTTGGATAAATAGTTATACAATGCAAAAAAGAGTATGAGTGGTTTTTCATAATTTTAGCTGCTAAACTAATCTCATGATCATAAGTAGCTCCAGTTGAAATAATTATATCTTGGAAATTTTCTTTCAATTCTCTTAACATTTGAAAAGAAGCACAATCATATGATGCTACTTTGACAGATTTAAAACCTTGTTTTTTGATTTCTAGAATATTGTCTCTAGAAAAACATGTTGTAATTGGAACTAATCCGTATTCATTAGCTAGAGATATAAAGCGTTTAATTTCTTTATTTTTTAGTTCTAACTTTTTTAACCTTAAGTATTCAGTTTTATATGGACGTTTAATAGATTTCTGAATTCCGTTTTTAATTAATCCATTTTCAAACTGAGGTCTTAAAGTTAAATTATCAGCATAAATATTTTGAATTTTAATATGTGTAGCACCTGCTCTTGAGACAGATTCAATCATTTTTCTTAATATATTAAAATCACCATTATGATTTTGGCAAAGTTCAGCAATAATTTTTATCATATATTAGCTTCAAATTTTTTTAAAAATTTTTTAATAACAAAAAAATCAGTCTTTTCAACTGACTCATGAGTTGCTCCACCAATATGAGGAGTTATAATTAAATTTTTATTTTTTCTTGCATAAGAAATTAATTTATTTTTGTTTAAACTTTTTTTATTTTCTTCATTTAACACATCTATTGCCGCTCCAGAAATAACTTTGCTTGAAAGGGCATTTATCAGATCGTTCGAATTTAAACAACCTGCTCTGGAAGTATTAATAATTGTTGCTTCTTTTTTCATTTTCTTAAATTCATTAAAGGATATGAAATTCTTATTACTTTCATTAAGTGGTATATGCAAAGAAATAATGTCACATTTTTGCAATATATAATTAAGTGTTTTTTTTGAGGCAAAGCTGTTACTTTTTATTTTAGAGTTAGTATCAAAAAAGAATACTTTCATTGATAATGAATTACATATTTTAGCAACTATTTTGCCTAATCTGCCATATCCTATTATGCCAATTTTTTTATCTTTAAGTTCAGTTCCTCTAAAATTTTCTTGATTCCATTTATAATTTAAAACAGAGTCAATAGCAGGCTTTATATTTCTGCTAATAACTAGTATCAATGCTATAGTTAACTCAGCAGTGGCAGTGATATTTTTTAGAAATTTTTTTTGATTTTTAAGGCTTATAATTCTAACATTGTGTTTTTTACATAAATTTAAATCAATATGATCAAGACCTGTAGTTGGGCAAATTATAAACTTTATTCTTGAGTGATCTCCTATAATTTTTTTTGTTATTTGAAAATTAAACCTAATGATTATTGCATCAAAATTTATAGCCAACCTATTAAAGGTATTACTATTCATAGTTTTTGTGGTTAGTTTTGATTTACTAGATAGATATTCTAATGCAACTTTACTGAATAACTTAGGACTAGGGCAAAGTATTTTCATTTTATCCTCTTTTTTTTAATAATGACTCAGCTACATAAAAATCAATTATTGAGTCTATATTTACTGACTCTTTGGGCTTCATTATTAATGGCATTACTTTTTTTCCCACTAATTGTTTTTGATGAACGATTACATCTCTCTTATTTAAATATATTGCGCCATTACGAATAAATATTTTCGGCAAAATTTGCCTTGGTCTCATGTCCTCAAAACCTTGTTCATAATAATTATACAAATAATTCTTTTTTATCACCTTCATTCTATAAGGATGATACCCATCAACATTGACCACTGAAACAACGCTATCTATATGTTTTGATTTGATCATTTGAAGAGATTTATTAATATGTTTAAATGTTCTAAATGGACTTGTTGGCTGAAGCATCATTATGCTGTGATATTTTTTATCAAATAATTTTTCCATAAATTTTAAACTATGTAAAATTACTTCGTATGACTGCGCTTTGTCTGTTGCCAATTTCTTGGGCCTTTTGAAATATATATTACATCCATAATCCATGGAAATTTTTGCAATTTCATCATCGTCAGTAGATATAACTAAATTCTTTTTGTCAAAAGCTTTAAGTGCTTCAGAAATTGTATAATAAATTAGAGGTTTTCCATTTAATTCTCTAATATTTTTTTTTCGAATAGATTTTGAGCCACCTCGAGCTGGGATAACACATAATACATTTTTACTCATTTTAGTCTTTAATCACGCCCCATCTTTCAAATTCATTTCTATGCTTAGAAATTAGTTTAGGTTTAGAATTGATTTTACTAAAGAATTCATCAGTAGCTATTTTTGCACCAGGAAACTTAAGAGAGTAATACTCATCTAAAAACATAAAAGCACCATTAGACATTCTTGACCAAGCAAAAGGTAATGCTATTTTATAACTCATATAAATATCACAATCGATCATAACGCTCATAAAATTATTATTTATAAATTCATTTGATAACATCGTTTCAGAAAAATCTCCCTTAATAAGTAAAATGTTATCAAGTCCAAGTATTTCTGCTTTTTTCAATACATAATCGTATGAAGTATCAGAAAAAGACTCTGATGAAGAAATATTTTTAGGTGTGTAACTATTTTTTTTTAATAGATTTTTGTATTTTAGCATTTTAACATGATTTTCATAATGAGATTTAGAAATTTGATTTGATTTAAATAATTTCTTAAAATTACTGAAGTCATCCTTAGAATGAAAAGTAGGTGGAAAACCTGTAAAAGAATCAAAACCATATACCTTTTTGTCTGAATTAAGTTCTTTTAATAGTAAAGCAGTCGCTAGAAGAGATCTGCCCTTATAAACACCTACCTCTAATATATCACCATCAATTTTAAATATGTTTTCTCTAATAAAATTATAATAGTATGAAAATTTTGTTGTTGAATTAAAGTTATCTATACCAAAAACATCAAACTCCCAATTTTCATTTAATTTCATCATAATTTTATAAATATATTAACCTTTAAATATTCTACCCTCTTCAAGTTTTATAATTTTATCACAATATTTAAGTATTGAGTTCCTATGACTTATCATAAGAATAGTAAAATCACGATTTTTATTTCTTTTTAAAATACTATCTATAATTTTGAATTCAGTTTTTTCATCGAGTGCACTTGTTGCTTCATCCAAAATTATTATTTTTCTATTACTATAAAGTGCTCTAGCAATCCCTATTCTCTGTCTTTGTCCACCAGATAAAAAGATGCCATTTTCACCAACAATTGTATTTTCTTTTTTTGCAAGATTATTGATTAACTTATCTAATTCTGCGTTTAATGTAGCTGAATTAAAATTTTCTAAATTAATTAAATCTTCTTTTTCTTCCATTGTAATATTTTTTTTAAGGGTATCATCAAATAAAAATATTGATTGAGGCACATGAGTAACACTATTTCTCCAAGAATATATATTTTCTGAATTTAGAATAATATTATCAATTTTTATTTTTCCATTTGTTGGAGATAATAAACCGAGCATCAAATCAATCAGCGTAGATTTACCTGATCCAGTTTTTCCAACTATGCCTACAAAATCACCTTTATTAATTTTAAAAGAAATATTGGTTAAAGCTAGCTTTGACCTTGATTTATATTCAAAACTTACGTCTTTAAACTCTATAAGATTTTGAAGATTAAGTTTCTGACTTAAATTACTTTTATTTTTATAATTTTTTATGTCCAATAAATCCAAAACATCTATCAATATCGCATGACTAGATTTCATTGAAACCCAACCGGAATAGCCTTGTTGAGCCAAAGGTAACATTCTCATGAGACCTAGAGCAAGTGCACCAAGTAAAGGTATACTTGTTTTATATTGTTCTATTGATGAGAAAAAAAAAGCAACAATGATAATTAAAGACATAGCTAGAGCTTCAAGAGCAAATCTTGGACTTGCTCCAATGAAATGAACTTTTGCAGATGCATTTCTTAACAAATAGTCTTTTTTTATGTAGGAATTAATATTTTTCTCTTGTGAATTATTTAATATTATCTCCCTTATACCCCCGAGACCTTCTTGTATTTCTTTTAACACGGCATCTCTTCCTTTGCTAAGCTGTCTTCCAAAAATATTCAATTTGGTTTTGGATACATAGCTAACTATAATGTAAATAGTTAAGATACCTAAAGATGATATAATTGTTGCTAGCGGAAGTAGGTAAAGTAACATTGCCATCATTGAAAGACCTAATATAATTGAAGTCATTATGTTAAGTAGAGGCATTACAACTCCACCGATCATATGTTTCGACTTAAGTGTTATTCCTGTTATAGTTTCACTACTATTTCTCTGAATATGTTCATCATAATCTTGATTTAATATAGTTCTATAAACTAAAGCACTTATCTCCCCTCCTAATTCATGAGAAAATTTTGTTTGAAAGTATAGTAAAAAAATTCTTAATAATCCTGCTGATATAATTGCTACTACTATCAAGCAGGTAGATAAAAGTATTATATTTGTAAAACCAATGTAATTTCCAAATTTATAAATTAAATTAAGAAAAAAATTTGAATTATTTTTATTAAATTCAAAGGACTCAAAAGAAGAGAGAAATGGGACTACTGAAGCAATACTAACAACTTCCATTACTGAACTGAAAATCATTAGAAAAAAAATGAAAAGAAGTTGTTTTTTTCGCCTTGGGTTAATTTTTTCCCAAAACCTTTTGTAATCTGATATCATTATTTAAAGATCAAAAATAACACTTTATACAAAATAATGTAATCTAAAATTTGTATTATTAAAAAAAATCCTGGCAACGACCTACTCTTCCATACCTTAAGGCAAAGTACCATCGGCGCTAACAGCTTTCACGGTCGAGTTCGGGATGGGATCGGGTGTTTATCTGTTGCTATTGTCACCAGGA
>MDSW01178312.1_pt1 | contig 36517 bp, 32 predicted proteins | sample 811171 | NCBI WGS metagenome assembly MDSW01 (sample SAMN05326641, study PRJNA326480) | marine metagenome | isolation source: seawater | place: Atlantic Ocean: North West | collected 2012 | reverse complement strand
TATAATGAAGAAACAGAAATAGGAAAATTATGGAGGAATATACATAGAACAAAAAATACAATATTATTTGAATATTATTTATGTAATCAAACCATAGATAAAAATAAATTTACAATGGATTATGAAGACTTAGAAGAAATAGAAGAAATCAAAGTATAATTCTATGTATCGGGGCATTGTATAATCAGAATTAATTTTTTTTTATATTGAAATTTTCTATAACAAAAAAAATAAAATTTACCATATTGAAATTTTCACCGGAAGGTATAAAAAAAAATAAATTTTTTTTCTTTTATTATTTTTTTGTTATTTTCTTTTATTTATATATTACAAGTGATGTCAAACACCATCTATTTAGACTACCTAGGAATGCTCCCTATCATCAAAGTAGTTCAATCATCATTATCTTTAATCTCTGGAGGATTTTAGAGGCACATAAGCAGACCAACCTACATTATTTTTAATATAGGGATCAGCACCTGCTTTAAATAGCATCTCTACTATTAGTGGTTGATTTTTTTTGGAAGTCAACATTAAAGCAGTATACCCATTATTATCTTGAAGATTGAGGTCAGCACCATAGTCAATCAACATTGATGTCATTTCCAAATAACCTTTATTGACTGCGTTCATTAAAACAGTTCTCCCACTATTATCTCGAAGGTTAAGGTCAGCATTATAGTTAATTAAAATTTGAACGATATTAGTAAAATGACAGATACTCGTCAACATTAAAGCAGTATTTCCTTTATTATCTTGAATATTAACATCAGCACCATTAATAATCAACATCTTCACGATATCTTCCTGTTCTTCATATTTTTCTTGATAAACCGCCAAATGTAAAGCAGTCATTCCATCATTATCTTGAATGTTTAGATCTGCACCATAGTTAATTAACATCTGCATAATATCTAAATAATTATACTCTAATGCCCACATTAAAGGAGTCATTCCATAATTATTTTGAATATTTAGATCTGCACCATAGTTAATTAACATCTGCACAATATCTAAATAATTATACTCTACTGCCCACATTAAAGCTGTCTTTCCTTGGTTATCTTTAAGATTGGCATCTGCGCAATTATCTATAAACATCTGCAGTATTTCTGGACGATACTTTTTAGTAACGTAAATCAAAGGAGTACATCCTTCTTCATTTTGTTTATTCAATCCAATATTTTCTTCCCCCCCAAAGACAAAGGTGCATAACACATACCAAGTATCATAATTAATAAATATATCGAAATATTTCTCGATAATGTCCTTCAATTCATCTGTTCTTTTTTGGGTCTCTAATTGTGCCAAATGCTGTTTTATGGCGAGATAGGCACCCTCATAATTATTGCAACTGATATATACCGTAGTAGCCACAAATAGAGTTCTATAGATAAACATCTCCATCTCCATCTCCATTTTGTTCAAAAATTGCTTGTAAGTTGGTCGAAATGATTATATCTAATTTTAATATTTAATAATAAAAATATTCAATTTTTATTCTTTTTACTAAGTTTTACAAAAAAAATATTCCTTCTTCTTCTTCTTTTTATACCCGGATTTGGGTGTCTTAATAAAGATGTTCTAATTGTTAATACGTTCAATATCTGTAAGAATTCGCATATAATGGGAATAATATTTATGAAGATATGTAAATCCCTTATTTATTTCTTTTCTTAAAGATGCAACTTCATCTTCAATATTTTTCATAGAATGAATAGGAGATCGTATATTAACATCCACACCATATTGATTAAAAATACCAATGATATTTTCTTCAAATTGTGTTAGTTGAATCATATTCAATATGATATTAGAAATATCTTTACAAATGCCAATATCAAAAAATATTGATAAAATTTGTTCATCATATAAATCCATATGTATATAGATAAATGGTAATCTTGTATAATTTAATAATTAATAAAAAAAATTCAATTTTTATTTTAAATTATAAAGTTTTTTATAATGATTATATAAAAATAATAAATATAAAAATATATTATGGAAATATTTATATTTGGAAAATATATAAATAAAAAATTTGATGATGTAATAAAAATAAATCCAAATTATTTTAATAAATTAAAATATATAAAAGTAAAAAAAAAGAATATAGAAAATAAAAAAGAAGCCTTAGAATATTATTTAAAAAAAGAGCAAGAAACTTGTTGTATATGTTTTAATAATTATATAAATAATAAATGCAACCAAATATATATAAATAAAAAATTAAAAAAATTAAAAAATATAAATAGTAAATATTTAAATTTAAAAAAAAAATTACCATGTTGTAACAATGAAATACATTATATATGTTTTATACAATTATTACTATCAGATAATTTAAAATGCCCTTTATGTAGAAAAGAATTTGATAATAATATATGTAAAAATAATACGGAATTAGAAAATAAATTAAATAATATCTTAATAGTTAATTATAATATATTTAATAAATTATTAGAAAAGCGAATAATAGAACATTTAATAAATTTTCCAAATTATGAAAATTTTACAAATAATTTGGATACCCAGTTAAGATCATTACAATCAGGATTATCAATACAAACATCAAATCTATCAAATATGTTATATACTAAAATACTATATATGGATATATTATTTTTAAGAAATTATTATATAAATATATTAAAAATGATAAATAGTGAAAAATATTTAACATTAATAATGAATAATGTAAAATCATTAATATTAAATAACATATTAGATAATTATGTAAATTATGATTGTGTATATTATTATAATGATACTTATTATAATGATAGGAATTTATTATTAAAGATATGTATAGTAATATCATCAAATTTTTTTAAATATAATTATAGGGAGCCAGTGGATTACTTGGTGTTCGGTAATATAGAAGAGGAGTAGTACTAAATATAATATTAGAATAAGGATAATCTGTAAATAAAAAAAAAATGGAGATGCGATTTGTAAATATAAATTAGATAAGTATCCCAATCGGAATATAAGGGGTGCCACATGTGGGTGGGTGATACTTTTGTCCCACCCCTATAAACCAAAAAATTAAAAAGATATAGTTTTATATAATCTAGGTAAGAAGTTACATTTATTTTTTAAATAATTAGTATTGTTAATACCAATATATTTAGTATATATATTTTTTTTTAAGATTTTATTATTAAAATTAATAATAAAAAATTTATTATATAATATAAATTTATTAGAATCCAAAGATTCCAAAAATATTAACCATATTTCAATTAATAAATAATATAAAGTAACTTCATATGTAGCAATATTAATATTATTTAAAGAATTAGATTTAGAAAAATTAGAATTTAAATCAATTAAATTTAAATATGGCAAAACATTATAATTAATTTTATTATAAATAATTAATATTCTTTTTCTAATAACACGATTATCTTTTTGAATATTAACAATAAATTCAACTTTTTCTTGTTTTAATTCGCCAGGAATATATAATTTTTTTTTATTAATAGTAATATTAATATTATAAACAGATTTAAATAATTTAGAAAATTTAGAAATATTATAATCAAGAGTATTATCAGAAATAAGATATATAGGTTCAATATAATATTTAATTTTACTAGATTTATTAATTTTTATACCTTTGATATCCTTATCTATTAAGTTTGTTTGATTACCTCCATATTTATTAATCAAATAATTAGACCAAGGTGCAAGAAGAATATATTTATTATTTTTATAATTAGATAAGTAATTTTCAATAAAATCAATTTTAATTTCTTCAAGTTGTTTAAAAGAAATAATACTACTTAAATCATTACCTCCAATATATTTATTATTAAAATTTTGTATATATTTATTAATGTTTTTAGAAATATTATTGGAATAAATATCCCAAAATTTATATTCATTAATATCAATAATTTTATCATATAAATTAATTAATTTTAATAGTATAGGAATATTATTATCTTTAATTTTAAAAATATCATAAATATTTTTATCTTTATATTTATATAATTCTAAAAATTCAATATAAATAATATCAGAAATTTGTATAGTATATTTATTATAAGGAATACGTGTTTTTAAAATAATATTATCATATTTATTTTGTTTTAAGTAATTACCTAATTCTATAGAATTATTATATGAATCAAAAGAAAATAAGATAATTTTATTATAAATACCAGTATTATTACAAAAATAATCAATAATAATTTTTTTATTTTTTATAAATTTTTTAATATCTTCATTTAAATTAAAAAAAAAGAAATTAGTATTTTTTATAATATCAGAATTATTTAATTCTAAACGAATATTATTAATATAATTATTTTGTAATAAATTATTATACATAATAATAATAATAATAATAATAATTATAATATATATATTTTTAGAAAGATATATTTAATTAAATAATACTATTAATATATACAATAATATGTTTTAATATAAGGGGTGTCACATGCGGGTGGGGATACTTTTGTATCTCACGAGACCCGTTAGGGTCTCCTACTTTGTTCCGCCTCTTTAAATAATATAATTCAATTCATGAATATCTATATTATTCCAAGTATCTTCAATATTTTTTATTAATTGGGGTCTCGTTAGTGTCTGTGGAATAGAAGATAAGGTAGTATCTGGTTGAGTGTTAAGTTCCCTATCGTTGGATTCCCCTATATTTAATTTACTAGGAATATTATTAGAATGTTCAGAAATATTTGAGGTGCCAAGTGTCTTCTGATTATATTTAGTGTTTTTAACTTCATCTTTATTATTTTTATTAATAACTTCAATATCAGACCAATTAATATTATTAGATAAAAATTTTAAAGGTTTTAATTTTTTAAAATTATCAATAGTATCTTTATTATCTTTATTATTTTGTAGAATGTTTGATTTTTTTGATGGTTTTATTGGTGTTTTTTTATTAATAACATTAACCCATTTTTCAGATGTATTAATATTACTATATTTAATATTATTATTTAGAATAATATTATGTTTTTTATTATTATTTTGGTTAGAAATATTAGTAGTTTTATGAATATAGGGGTGTGACTTAGTCCCGTGTGTGGTTGGAGGGGGACAACCTTTGGTTGTCCCATGGAGTGCTAAGCACTCCCCTAACCTCATAGAGGTCTCACTGGAACCTTCGGTGTTCCCCATATTATTTTTAATAATAAATTTATTTAAATAAAAAACATTATTATTTAATTTAATAAAAATTTTTTTATATAATTGAAATTTATTAACAATATAAAAAACATCACCCCATAATACTAGAGATGATAAATTATTTTTTAAAATAATTTTATTAAATAATTTTTTATTTAAATTAAATAAATTAATAAAAATATTTTTTATATATAATTCATTATTATTCATAGGATGTGATTTATTTAATAAATCTTGTAAATTATTAATTTCTTTATCAGAATAATTATTATGAATAATTAAGTCAGTAGATAAAATAGTATTATACAAAATATTTAATCTATTAATGACAGGAATAATTTTTTTTTTTCTATGATTAATATATTTAGGTAATTTATCAACAAATTTATAATTGAAAGAATTATCTAATATTAAATATAATTTATTAGATGTAGTGGGGTAGAGACCCCCAGTGTTCTTATTTTTATCAGTTATATAATTATTAATATTAAAAAATTTAATAATTTCAATAGGTTCTAACCATAGTAATAATGGATATAATTGAATTTTATGATTACATATAAATTTAATAAAATTTTTAGTATTATTTTTATATAAATATATAATGAATTCATAAAAAATAATATCTTTTTTAGCAATATCATTAGATTTATTTAATAAATATATAAAATGATCTTGATCATTTTGTAATTTCTCAACATTAGATTTAAGTGTGGTTGAGTGTTTTTTAGAGTTTTTAGTATCATCTTTAGTATAATTATTTATATTTTTAATAAAATTACAATTTTGAATATCTTCAAATAAATTTTTTAATTCTTTATAAATTTGATAATTATTCATATTAATGTAATAATATTATATATTAATATTATTTAATACTTTAAATAATTTAATAGTTTTATCTTTATTAAAATTATGATTATGAATTAAATAATTCATATAATTATTAATAGATATGCTATCACTAAAAGATTTATTATTTTTATTAATAATATCAAGTTTAAATTTAATTTTTTGATAAAAATATTTAGCAGCTTGAATTTGTTCAGATGTAAGTTTCATATTTCTAAATTTTTTTAATATAGTTTTACATCCAACTCTACTTTGATTTTTCTTACAAAAATCATTACCAAGCAAACAACATATTTTTAAAAACTCTTTATAAGTTAAATTATAATAATCTAATAATTTTTTTTTATTAATTAAGTTAATAATTTTTTTTTTATTTTTAGTTTTAACTCTAATTAAATTAATACAATTAAAAGCTAATGGGTCTGTATCAGAGGATAATACAGCATCAACTAATCCAATTCTATTAAAATGTGAGCATATATGTTCAGCTTCAAAATTATTAGGTGTAAAAACATAGCATATATTAAACGAATCTAACATATAAATAATATCATTAATATGTTCATCAGTTAAAGATAAAATTCTTTTAACAATTTTATTTTTTTCAATAAATTCTTTAGTAATATCTAATCCGTCAATTTTAAATAAATTATCAGAATTATTAGTATTATTATTAGTGTTTTGTTCTATAATAGATTGTATTTTTTTTTTATTTTCATTTTTTTTAATCTTTCTTTCTTTAATTTCATTAGATTTAATAATATTTAAAGTTTTATTATCAAAAACAAAAATCATATTAATATTATTTTTTTTTAAAGAGATAATCATACTTAAAATACTTTTAATATGATTAACAATTTTATTATTATTATCAGTTAATAAAAAAGGGGCTTTAAGTGCTCTATAAATAAAAATAGAAATATCAATAGCAATACTTTTAATATTATATTTATGAAAATCTTTATAAGATAATTCAATTTCATTGAAAATAAATTCAAAAGTCTTAGAAATATTTTTAATACCCATTAAAATAATAAATATATAAAATATATAATAATATAATTTAAAATAAGAATATCAATTTATATACAATGAATAATTTAATATTAGATATAGAATATGAATATATACCATTAATAAAATCATATTTAATATGTGAAATATGTTGGTCAGAAGTAGATAATAATATGAATCTAGTTAAATCAAATAATTATTTAATAAAAGATAAAAAAAATTATATAGTTAATAAATTAAAAAAAGAACCAAATTTAATACATAATATAAATTATAAAGAAATAGAAGAAAAAGGTGTATATTTTGATGATATAATAAATATATTATTAAAAGATATAAATAATTCAACAAAATTAATAGGTCATAATATAATAAGTGATATAACTCATATAATAAATAATATAAAATATTATAATTTCTATAATAATATGAAGATATATGAAATGTCTAAAATAATAAATGTATATGATACATGTCGTGATAAAAAAATTTTAAAATTAATTATAGATTCAGGGTTATATAAAAAAATAGTTGTAAAATGAGTGATATAGCAAATTTATTAAATATAAATTATACAAATAATAATCATAGAGCAGAAGAAGATAATATGACTTTATTAAATTGTATTAAGGAATTAAATTTAAAATATAATTTAAAATTATGTGAAATAAAAAATTATGAAATAGATTTTAATAAACGAATAAATAATTTATTATATGAACATAACATATATAAAAAAAATATAATAAATTATAATGATTTAAAAATAAATATAGAAAATATAGATAAATATATTAATAAAAGTATAGGAGGTAATTCGGTATCTCAAACTATAAATGATGTGGATGATCCTTTAAGTTCTAATCAGATACTAAGTATTCCTTTCCCCATAGAAGAAATATATAAAAAATATTTGAAAAAATTAGGATCAGGAAGAGATAAAAAATTAATTTCAAAAAAAATGAATGCAAAAAATTTAAAATATTTAAAAAAAAAATTAATAAATTATAGTAATATATATAAAAATAGTAATATATGTTTATTTGTATCAGAAATATCTGCTTTAATAGGTGAAAATAAATTTGTAAATAAAAATGAAGCTATTAATAAAGTATTATTTAGAAATAAATTAATAAATACAAAACCAAAATCTGTATTATATAAAGATTATATAAATAATATTTATAATAATAATTATTTAAAAAAATATTCAAATAATATAATTTTTGAAGATATAAAATTAAATATAGAAACTATAGTAAATACTAATATTAATTTAAATAAAGAAAATTTATCAAATAATTTATTAAATCAATGTAAATCAGATATTAAATTTATAGTAAATTCAATATTGGGTAAAATTAGATGTAATATAGGTATTAATAACGAATTAAAAGCAATTAAATTAACAGAAAAATTATTAAATAAAAAAATATCTGAACCATTAATAAAAAAATATAAAATGAAATCATATACTGGTATACCATATATTTTATACGCAAAAACAGATGGATATATTGAATCAGATGATTTAATTATAGAAGTAAAAACAAGAACAGGCGATAAATTATATAATAAATATTATAGTGCGGAGATGACTCAAATGCAATTATATATGAAGATTTTTAATAAAAAAAAATTATTATTTATAGAATACAATCAAGATAATATTTATACTGAAATAATAGAATATAATGAATATTTAATAAATAATATTTTACATAAAATTAAGATAACAATAGATAATTCTATAAAAAAAATAATTTAAAAAAATGAATTTTATAATGAATTATTTTATTATAAATATATAGTAAAATAATATATATATTATTAAATGGGTAAAAAAAATAGAAATAGAAATAAAAAAAAAAAAAAAAATTCAAATCTAATATCTGAATATTTAAAAAAATTATATAAAAATAATAAATTGCCAAAAGTAAGTTTATGTACTCCAACTTTTAATAGAAGACCTTTCATACCAATGTTAATTAATTGTATGAACAGACAAACTTATCCAAAAAAATTAATAGAATGGATAATAGTAGATGATGGTACAGATAAAATAGAAGATTTAATAATAGATATACCTTACATTAAATATACAAAATATGATGTAAAATTAAATTTGGGTAAAAAAAGAAATATAATGAATAATTTAGCAACAGGTGAAATATTGATTTATATAGATGATGATGATTTTTATCCAATGGAACGAGTAGAACATGCGGTAGAATCATTATTACTCAATCCAGATAAAATATGTGCGGGTTCAAGTGAAATTTATTTATATTATAATCATATAAATAAAATGTATCAATCTGGACCATTTGGGGATAATCATGCAACAGCAGCATCATTTGCATTCAGAAAAAAATTATTAGATATTACTAAATTTTCCGAAAATGCATCTGTTTCGGAAGAAGCTAATTTTTTAAAAAATTATACAATACCAATGGTACAATTGGATCCTTTAAAAACAATTCTAGTATTTTCCCATGAACAAAATACTTTAGATAAAACAGATGTTTTATCTGATTTAAATAAAGCAATAAAATTATCAGATAAAAAAGTAAATATGTTTATAAAAGATGAAGAAATAAAAGAATTTTATACAAATAAAATACATGATATATTAAAAAATTATAAAGAAGGTAGTCGTGCATTAAAACCTAAGGCATTAATACAAGTTAATTTAAAATTGAAGGAACGAATGAAAATGCTTGAAACACATATAAAAAATATTATAGAAATTCAAAATAAAAATAATGTAATTCAAATTCAAAAACCAAATAATGAAATAGTTTCATTAACAATGGTAGATGCTGTAAATCATTTAAATTTTTCAAAAAAAAAAATATATGAACAACATAATATTATAATGGCTTGTAAAAATAAAATAAATGAACAAAATCAAATTATATTAAATTATAAAAATGAATTAGATAAAATAAAGAAGGAAAAACAAAGTGATCAAGTAATCCCTATACAAAATGATAACTTAGAAAATTTGTCAAGAGAATCTGTATCAGTTTCTTCAGATGATGATAAAGATGTAGATAAAAATATTAATATGGTTTCCCAACCATTAGATAAAAGATTAATACCAAATACATATTTAAATGAAAATATAAATATAGAAAATAATGTTTAAAAATAATTTAATAACATAAAATTATATAATATTATATAATATAATATAATATAATAATATAATATGTATAATATTAATTTAGGTTTTGATTCTTACTTAAAAAATGAAATTGAATCAGATTATAATAAAGGAAAAATACAAATTAATATAAATAATTTGGTAGAAAATATAAATCTTAAATTAAAAAATATAAAATCTTTACATATAGGTCAATTTGAATTACCAGTAAAATTTATTGAAAAAAATTTAAAAAAAAATTCAAATGATTATAAATTTTTAAAAATGCCAGAATCTTATACTAATGATATAGTTATTAATAATAATATATCAAATGTTAATGAGGTATATACACCTGGAACAACAGATAATTCGCATTGGGATATATCAAATATTCCAGCATTTTATTCAAATAGTTATAAATCAAGTGTAACTAATAGATTACTATCTAATGTTAGTTCAGATAGTTATAATAAAACAACACAATTACCATATAATAAATTATATTTATTAATAGATGAATTTAAAGAGAATAAATTAATAACATATCAATTAGAAAATGGTATGAAATACCATTTCATATTTAATATGTATTTATGTAATAATAGATGTAATGATTATAATAATTTAATAGAAAATTATCCTCAAAATCCATTTATATTTTGCGAACCAGTAAAAAATCATGAAATTATTAATTTTAATGAACCAGTTTTAGATATATCAACATTTACTATTGTTTTACATAATGGTACAGAATATATAAAATTACCTAAAGATACAATAACTGCTACTCCAAAATTATCTTTTGTTAGAGATGTATCAAATGGTGATATAAGTATTTCTCAAAATCCATCAAAATTTTTATATTTTCATCTTGATGATTATATAAATTATAATTCAGAATTAATAGAGGGTGAAAAATTCTATATAGAAGATTTTTCATTTGATATAGATCCATTTGATTTATCAAATAATTTAACATTAATTAATAATAATAATACAGATTTAAGCTTAAATATGATTTATAATGAATTAAATAATGATTATATATATAAAAATAAAGAAATAAAATATAATAAAGGTTCAACTGAATTAACTTTAAAATTAAATGATTATAAATTAGAAAATTATTTAAATAGTAATTATTTATATTGCCAACATATGTATCCTAAATTTTATTTAAAAGTATTTGATTTAAGCAGAGAATCTTTTCATACTGCTCCTAATAATACAAAACCATATTTAAAATTATTTGAACCATTAGATTGTCTATCATATCATGATACATCAAATAATTATAAATGTGTTGATTCAGATGATAATGATATTAGTTATAATTATACATTAACTACTAGTAATGATTTAAATTTATTTACACCAAAATATATAAAGGATAATTATTATTATCCAGAAAAAAAATTAACTAAAGTAATATTAACATATCCTTTTATAGATTTATCTTATAATTCAGATATTAATAATATATGGGATTATAATGTTTTTGATAAACATCAAGATTTATTATTTACACCTGGAATAAATAAATGCAAATTAAAGTTTCCTAAAAATAGAATTATTATACCATTCAAGTTCTTTTGTATAAATAAAGAAAATGATAGTTGTTAAAAATATAGAAAATATCCTACTTGGATAGTATTTCATAGTTTTTGTTCATAATTTCATTATTTAATTTTATTAATTTATCTTCATATATTTTTTTTTCTTTTTTAAATAATTTTTTCATATATGGGTCATTAGTATAAATAATAGATTCATTATATCTTTTAATTTTTTCATTATATAATTTTTTAAATTCAATATAATACATATTATTATAATAAGATATATAATAATATTATTATATTATTATTAATATTCTATTTATATAAAAAAAAATATAGGAGAGGGAACTAAGTTCCCCCACGGCTACTGTGGGTAGGGTGTCCCTCTAAGGGTTTTCCTATTATAGATATACCCAGTGCCAATATTTATATAGAGGGCACCTTTTCGGGGTGCCATGTGCGGGACTTTGTCCCGCCCCTATTATATTCTCTATATTATTTAATTATTTTTTTAATCATTTTTTAAAACTTTATTATAAATATAAGGAACAACATAATACATAAAAACACATAAAATAATAAATACAACAATAAAAATCATCATATTAAAATTTGAGGTAAAAATGTAATTTTTAACACTATCTAATGTATTTAATCCACCAATTGAATTATTATTTTGTAAAGACGATAAATCACTAACAACCATTATTTTAAAATATATATATATATATATATATTACAAAAAATAAAAAAAATAAATATTATATATCTAAATATTAATTTGAATTATATATTAAAATCAATATATAATATAAATTAAGTAATACATTAATAATAATGACATTATTAATACATCAATATTTAGAATATGTTTCCAAGTATAAAAAAAAATATGGTAATAAAAAAACTATAGTATTAATGCAAGTAGGAGCATTTTTTGAATTATATGATTTATATAATAAAACAACTAATAAATATGTTAATGATGATATATTAGATTTTAGTATAGTATGTAATTTAAGAATAGCTGAAAAAAATATAAATATAAATAATAAATCAGTGGTAATGTCAGGTTTCAGAGATTATTCATTAGAAAAATATTTAGATATTCTTCAAAAAAATAATTATACAATAGTTGTATATAAGCAAGATGAAGATATAAATCGTGTTTTATTAGGTATATTTTCAACAGGAACTTATTTTGATAGTAATGAAACAAGTAGTTTATCAAATAATATAACATGTATGAAGATAATATATCAATCAAGTAAAAAATCAAAATTTTTAAAAAAAGATAAAATAATAATAGGATTGTCTACAATAAATATATTAACAGGTTATACTAATATGGAAGAATATGAATTAGATTATGATAATAATCCTATAACTTTTGATGATATAGAAAGATATATAAGTATAAATAAACCAAATGAAATAATAATATTATATAATGGATTAGAATTTAATAAAAATAAAGTAAACGATATTATAAAATTTACAAATATAAAAAGTAAAATAATAAGATTATATGATATAGATAATAAGGAATCATCATTTAGTTTATTTGCAAAAAATATAGAAAAAGAAAATTATAAAAAAGAAACATTAGAAAAATATTATAATATAAATGATTATAATTTCTTTTATGATAATAATAAATTTGAAAAATATCCATGTTCAACAAATTCATTTTGTTTTTTATTAAATTTTATTTCAGAACAAAATAATGGTTTAATAAAAAAAATAAAAGAACCTTACAAAAATGAATTTAATAATAAACTAATATTGGGAAATCATAGCCTTAAACAATTAAATATAATAGATGATAATCGTTCATCAGGTTTATTATCATCAATAATAAATTTTATAAATAAATGTAAAACCCCTATGGGAAAAAGAATATTTTATAATAATATATTAAATCCTATAACAGATATAAGAAAATTAAATTTAGAATATAATATAACAAAGCATTTATTAAATAATTATATAAATATGGAGGAATCATCTAGTATAATATCTAATATAAGAAATGATTTATCAACTATTTTAGATATAGATAAATTATATAGAAAAATAATTTTATATAAAATTACTCCAAATGAAATATTTAGATTTGTAAAAAATTTAGATAATATAAAAAAAATATATAATATTTTATCAAAAGATAAAAAAATAATAAATTATTGGAAATCTAAAATAAAAAATAAAATAAAAAAATCATCTACCTTAAAAAAATCAGATTGCTTTAATTTAGATATGTTAAATATATTAGAATTAAAAATAAAAGAAAAAATAAATTTAGAAAAATGTAATATAAATAAATATATTTTAGAAACTAATATATTTAATAAAAATGTTTATGAAAATATAGATAATTTAGAAATTAAATTAGATTATTCATATAAAAAATTATTTGCTATAAAAAAATATTTTAATGATACTATTAGTAATTTAGAAAAAAAAAGAAAAAAAAATAATAAATTAAAAAAAATAGAATATTGTAAAATACATAAAACAGATAAATCTGGTATATATTTAAAATTAACAAAAACAAGAACAATAAAATTACAAAATTATATAAAAAATCTAAAAAATAAAATAATAGATATAAATGATAATAATATATCAATAAAAATAGATTTAAATAATATAGAATTTAGAAAGGCAACGGCAAATGATAATAAAATAAATTTAAATATTTTAAATAAAATAACAAATGATATAATAATATTTGGCGAAAAATTAAAAGAAACTATTAATAAAAAATATTTAGAATTTATAGAAGAATTATCTCAATATAATATATATTTTGAAAAAATATCTTATTTTGTATCTTTAAATGATATAATTATATCTAAAGCATATTTTACTTTTAAATATAATTATTGTATTCCAACTATAAATAATAAAAATAAAAACTCATATTTAGATGCTAAAGAAATGAGACATGTATTAATAGAACAAATACAAACAGAAGAAGCATATGTACCTAATGATATATCATTGGGTTCAGATAATAAAAAAAATGGAATACTTTTATTTGGTACTAATGCTGTAGGTAAATCAAGTTTAATAAAATCAATAGGTATTTGTGTAATTTTAGCACAAAGTGGATTTTCAGTACCTTGTTCAGATTTCACATATAAACCATTTAAAAATATTTATACGAGAATTATAGGAAATGATAATATTTTTAAAGGATTATCTTCGTTTGCCGTAGAAATGTCTGAATTAAGAACCATATTAAAATATTCTAATAAAAATACTTTAATATTAGGAGACGAATTATGTAGTGGAACTGAACAAGGTTCAGCATTAAGTATTTTTAGTGCTGGTGTAATTACTTTAGATAAATTAAATGCTAAATATATTTTTGCTACTCATTTTCATGATATAACTAAAATAGAAGAAATTACTAATTTAGAAAAATTAGATATAAAACATATGTCAATTATTTATGATAAAAAAAATAATAATCTAATATATGATAGAAAATTACGGGATGGTTCAGGAAATAATAATTATGGATTAGAAGTTTGTAAAAGTTTAGATCTACCAACTAAATTTTTAGATTTAGCATATTCTATAAGAAATACATATGTTAATAATGTAAAATCAATTTATTCATGTAAAGTTTCTAAATATAATGCTAAAAAAATTGTATCTAATTTATGTGAAATTTGTAATAAAATTACAGATAATATTGATATACATCATTTACAATATCAGAATGATAAAAGTATTAATAATTATATTAATAATATGCATATAAATTCAGAAGCAAATTTAATATGTATATGTAAAAACTGCCATCAAAAAATTCATAAAGAAAATATAAGATATAGAAAATTTAAAACTTTAGATGGTTATATTTTAAAAGAAATATCAGTATCAGATAATGATATTGAAACATAAAAAGCAAAAGATAAAAAAATATTATAGAAAATTTAAATAAAAAAAACATATACTAAATAATATGATAGGTATCTATATAGATATAAAATAGTTTATTGAACCCAACGACAACGGGAACCACTACCATTAGGATATTCTAGTGCAGATTCGCATATATTATCTTTTGAAGACTGCAATTTTCCACATCGTTTATCCCATTCAATTTGACCACGGGTTTTTTTACCATCAGCATCAAGTAAATTTGTTTTTGATACACATTTACCATCCCATGGTTTTTCTTTAGGTGGTTCACTTTTAGGTGGTTCACTTTTAGGTGGTTCACTTTTTGGTGGTTCACTTTTTGGTGGTTCACTTTTTGATAATAAACTAGGCATAAACATCCAAACAAGTGCTAATATTAATATTAATACTGCACCAGTTATAATTTTAATTTGAATAGTATTTAAATTCATTAATTTATATAAATATATATATTTATATAATAATTAAATTAAATTAAATTAAATAAATTAAATAAACATAATCAAAATTATTATAATTTTATCACATTTAATCATTAAAAAAATGTGATATACTAAAATACTTAGCATATAATATAGCATTAGGGACCCCACTTAATCTACTAGGTATATCATTTCCATATTTATGTCCTATAATTTCTTGAATAGTTAAAGATATAAACGATATAAAAAAACCTATAATAAATAATCTAGTATAAATATAAGAATTACCATTATATTTCCAACTAAATAAACTAGTATAAATATATTTATTATAACATTTATTATAATAAATACTGGCTTTATAAGTAACAAAATAGTATATTATATAATATACTAATGTATTTGCTGGATTAATATTTAAATATAATCCACCATAAAAATAATATAATTTCCACATAAAATATTTTGCCATATTAGGTGTTAATTTAAATAATGCCGATAACCAAATTAAAATACCTAAAATTGAAAATGGCATAAATATAGTATGAATATATGAGTTAAATTTTGATAAATGTGCTTCAGCATAGTATATTATTGCTTTTTTCCCAGTTAACATAAAAGGTGATATTATATATTTAAATAAATAACCGAATATAGTAAATATTATAGAATCATATTTATTTTTTTTATTTAATAAAGATACTGGTTTATTTTCTATATCAGTAAATGGAAACATTTTATTATTATTATTACCAATAATTAAATATTTAAAATATTTATAAATATTACTAAATATGGTAATCATTGTATAATATATATTATTTATAATATTTAATATTAAATATTTATAAAAAAAAATAGATTTATTCATTTTATATAACAATGTAAAATTTACATCATTAGATTTTAACAATGTAAAATTTACATCATTAGATTTTAACAATGTAAAATTTACATCATTAGATTTTTAATAAATAATAAAAAAAATGATATTAAATATCCCCTCCTAATTTTAAAATATATTTATTAATATTAGCAGTATAATTAGGACAGGCATTACTTACTTTTTTAGTAGCTTTATCTTGTATATCAGTAATAATATTTTTAAATTCTGATATATTTACTTTAGTAGCTTTATAGATTTCATCACTGGAATAAATATCCATTAAAGCCCATAAATATCCAGCAGCATAATTAGCATGTAATAAAGCAATCATAGGACTATTATCTTGTTCCGAAGCAACTGCCCATCTTGAACTTTGTCTTATTAATGTATTAATATTATTATATTTAACATTATTTTGTTCTTTACTTAAATAAGATGAATATATATTTATATATTTACAAGATTTTATAGTATATAAATAGTATATAAAAAGTATTATAAATATAATAATAATATTAATATATAAAAACATATAATATAATATTATATATACATATATGGATATAATTCAATTTGGTAAATATAAAAATAAATCCTTTGAAGAGGTTTATAATTTAGATAGTAATTATTGTAATTGGATTTGCTCTATTAATGATAATAAAAATGATAATATGATAAATTTTAAAAAATATATAAAAAATAAAAATAATAATAACAAAACCCCTCATAATTTTCCAGATAATTATATATCATTAGATGTAATTAGATTTGGAAAATATAAAAATAAATCATTTGAAGAGGTTTATAATTTAGATTCTAAATATTGTGATTGGGTATTATCAACTGAAAATAATAAAAATATAAATATGATTAGATTTAAAGAATTTTTATTACAAAAAAAAATAAATGATAATAATAATATAGAATAAAAGTGGGTATACAAAATACTCTCTGGACAATCGAAAGATAGAAAACCTAAGTTTCCTGTGAGACATCATAGATATTTCAAGTTTCCCCTATATTCTAAAATAATTCTAATACATTTTTAATACTAATTTTTTTTTTTATATTATTTGTATCTATTATCTTTTCTCCGAAGATATAATTATCTGGGTTTTTACATATATCAGTAATTAATTTCATATCAAGATTTAAATTATTTGATAAATTTATTACATTGTTAGGAAAATAATTATTGATATTTTTACAACCTAAATAAATAGGCATAGTTTCATATAATAATGGGTTAGTTATTTTTTCAGAAAAGTAATGAGGTAATTTAAAATTTTCAATAGCAATTGTAAATTTATAATCTTCAACTAATTCTTTATCTTCATTAAAAATTCCTTTCAATCTATTATCTATATTTTTATAATATTTGCATCCTCTACCATATATATCAATCGGTAAATCTGTTTTTAAAATTTCTTGTACAAGAATATGACGATATTTATGGCCAGGTGCCATATATTTATCAGATATCATAATAGACATAATCTTATTTTTTATTTTTATTGTTTTTGGTGGGGATAAGTGCCATTGATAACCATAGTGCTCATAAAATGGTTCAGGTAAATCCAAACCTAATCTATTATCTTTTGAAGATATACTTCCTATATAATATTTAGATATATTTTTTTTAGCATATTTAATAAAATTATATGTCAAATTTAAAAACTGCGGAGGTTCAAATGAAAGTCCAATAACATTTTCTCTAGGTATATTTAATACAGGCATATCTGTATTTAAAATAATAGCGTGCGAATAATTATCTCCTATGCTAAATATAAAATCTTTACCATATTTTTCATCGTTTTCTAATTCTGATAATCTTATATATACGTTTTTACAATTTTCAGAATTACCAAATGAACAAAAAAATTTAATAATTTTCATTAAATTATATATTTATAATTCAACTTTATTTAAATAATATATGTTATTTATCATATTTTAATAAATTATTTTTATGTGTTTTAGTTAATAAATGTTTATCAATAACATTATCATTTTTAAATTTCATTTTTTTATTACAAACTAAACAAGTATATGTATTAGAATTATGATCTATATTTAAAATTTTATCTCTGGTATATAATTTTAATTTTTGTTCTAATATAATTTTCTTTTTTTTATCGTTTAAAATTTTATTATTTTTTCTGGTTAAAGATCTACTAATTTTAGCATTTTCTAATGTATCATCTTTAAAATATTCTATATTATCCAAACCATATTTAACATTACTAAATTCCCCATCAGTTTTTACTAAAATATTATAATTAGATATATTTTTAAAATCATTTAAATGAGAAATCATTAAAATAAAATCAAATTTACTAGAAATTTGTTTTAATATTTTTTTAACATCTTCTTTATGATTATCATCTAAACAAGAAAAACCTTCATCTAATATTAAAAAATTAGGATTAGAAATATTACATATTTTTAAAATAGAGATACGAATAACTAATTCCATAATAAATTTTTGAGCGCCACTTGCCATTTCAGCTGGTATTATATAGTTATTATATAAATTTTTGGTATATATTTCAAATTTATTATCATCAAATTGAAATAATATATTAAAATCAGTAATTTCTTTTAATAATAAATTGCATTCATATTCTAATTTCTTAGTCATATGTGATAATATTTGAAAAGGAATACCTTTTTTAATATCCATCATATTATGATATATATCATAAATATTAATATCTTCTTTAATTTTATTAATTTTATGTAATATATTTTCAGTATTTTTAATATCATTTAATAAATTATTTTTATTAATAAACATTTGATTTTCTTTAAAATTCATATCTTTTAGTTTATTTTTTAATTTAATTAATATATTTTCTTTATTATCAATTTGTTTTTTAATTTCATCATTTTTATTTAATTCTATAATAATATTACTAATTTCTTGTATTCTATTTTCATTTGTAATATATTGAATATCTTTATTAATTATATTAATTTTTTTATTAAGAGAATTAATAGTTTTAGTATATTCTTTAATTTTATTATTTTTTAAAATATAATCATTGTATTTTTTATATTGTAATAATAATAATAAATCATTTTTATTATTATCATATTTTTTTTTAATATTATTAATATTATCTAATTTAATATTAATATCATTTAATTCTTCATCTAATTCTTTTATAGAAGTAAGTAATTCTTCATTAATAATATTATTAAAATATATTTCTAAATCTTTAAAATTAATAAATATTTTATTATTATTATTTATATTATTATTATATTTATTTAAATATATATTATATTCGTTTTCAAATTTATTTAATTTTTGATTAAAATTATTAATATTATCTAATATTTTAAAATTATTAATATAATAGATTAATAAATCTAATATTTTTTTATTATTTTCATAATCAATATATTCTTTTAATAAATTTTGTAATTTATTAGAAAATTCTAAAAATTCAGTAGGATTATCCAAATTAGAATTTAATTTAGTTAATTCTTTTACAATTTTAATATTATTTTTACAACATATACATGTATCTTCATTAAATTTTAATAATTTATAATTATTATTAATATTTAATTTTTTATTATTTAATTTATTAATAATAGTATCAATAATATTTTTATACAATTTATCTTTGTTTAAATATGATTTAATAATAGGTGAAGTGCTTTGTATATCCTTAGATTTTATTTGTGGTGTAATATCATTTTTATTACATTTATTAATTAATAATGTAATTTTATTAATCTTGTTTTGAATAATAGTGATTAATTCTTTATAATTAATATCTGATTTATTATCCCTTAAATTTAAAAGAAAATTTTCTTCACCAGATTTAATAATTTTAATATTATTAATTAAATTAGTAAGTAATAAATTAGTATCAATATTATTAATATTATCTAATATTGATATATCCTTAAGTGTATTCCATTTATTTTTTTCAATTAAAATATTATTTTTAATACTATTAATATTATTTATATATTTTTTTTCATATTTTATAAAATCTTTTTTTAAAATATCTATATTATTAGTAATTTCAATTATTTTGTCTTTTATATTAAATTTATTTAATTTAAATTTATTAATAATAGATTTAAAATCAGATTTGGTCTTAGACCTAATTGGATTATCATTAGATTTCTTAATCTTTTTTTCACTATATTGTCTACCTTTAATTTCTATTTTTATATCAGTAATTTTATTATTAATAGCATTTTTTTTATTAAATAAAATATTATATTTATTATTGATTTCATTATAATTATAATTATCTATTTTTTCATTAAGTAAAGCAATATGTTCTTCAATATTATTATTATATTTATCTTTAATTTTATTAAAATCTTTAATATTATTATATTTAGATATATTTTTATTAAGATGATTTAACTCAACATTTAATTTTAATATTTTATTAGATATATTAGTTTTATTATTATTTAAAATATCAATATTAATTTCAGTTAAATTATTAGGAACATAATTTTTATTTTTTTGTTTTAATATTTTATATTCATTTAATATATTTTTTTTATTTATATTAGACATATTTTTATAATTAAAATATAAAGATTTAATATCATTTTCAATTAATAGAATATTATTTTCAGCATTATTTATTTTATCTTTAATAGAAATCATTTTATTTAATTTATTTTTTAATTCAATAAGTGGTATTTTAGGTTCTTTTAAATTTTGTTTTTTATTTTTTAAATTTTTTAATTTATCTTTAGTTTCTTTACCATAATTAAGAAATTCAGAAATTTCAAAACATCTATTCATAATAGTTAATCTATTTTTAGCAGTCATATTAACAAAGTAATTTCTATTTTGTAAAGAAACAATAATATCTATAAAATTTTCATAACTACCAATTAATTCTTTTATAAATTTATATGTTTCAGTTTGATTATTTTTAGTAATACATTCACCATTTTTATAAAAATATTGTTTAGATACACTATTATGTTCAATAGAATATTTTTTGTCAATTATATAAGTATCATTATTAATTGTAAAACAACATTTAGATCTACCTGTATTTTTTTTTTTATTAACTATATGTTTGCCTAACCCCCTAATTTGTTTACCAAATAATGTTAATATTAATATATCAATAATCGCAGATTTACCAATTTTATTATTACCTAAAATCATTGATAAATCGCCTAATTTAGTAAAATCTATATAATTATTAGGACCATAACAATATATATCAGACCACGATAACCATTTTAATTTCCAATTATTTTTAATTTTTCTATCTTCTTCAAATTTATTATGAAAATTTAATATTTTATTTTTAACTTTATTATTAAATTTATGTTTATCTAAATATTCAGTAATTAAATTTATACCATTTTTAATATTAAAATCAATATCAACATCATTAGTATATAAAGTAATATCAATTATCTTTGATATTTTTTTTTTTATAAAATTCTTCTATTTTTAATTTTTGTTTATCTATATATTCTTGTGAACAATCTTTATATTCAAAAACTAAACTTTTGGCATTTATATTAGGTAAATTAGTCATTTGATTATTTTTAGCTTTTAATTTTAAATAATAATCTAATTGTTTTATATTATGAAATTGCCCTATATATTTTCCAGTTTCATTAGTTTTTTCCCATCTAATATATCCATGTTTTAAATTTTCACCAATATGTTTTTGTACGAATGAACCTGGATATGCTACATTATATTCTATAAATTGAGTGCTATGAACATCACCTAATAATACTAAATCATATATTTTAGATAAATTTGTTGCCTCATATCTATATTCTATACCTGGATTAAATTTTAATAAATTAGTTCCTCCAACTATTTCATGTAATAATGCTATATTATCACCATTATTAATAGTTTCACTTCCACTACCAATAATAGATTTAATATTAGGTTCTTTTTTATCTAATACTGAATATATATGAAAATTTAATCCTTTTATTTTATATATACCTGTTTTATTTAAATTATGAATATATTTATAATTACAATCTTTTAAATTACTAGTTATTAAATCTTCGTTATTATCTAATTGAACTTGACAATCGTGATTACCAGGGATTATAACAGTTGTAATATATTTATCTTCTAATAATTTCATCATTGATTTAAATAATAAAATAATTTTAGTAGTAACTATATTTTTATTTTCAAATATATCACCACATATTACTAATATTTTATCATTTTCATCTTCCAATATATTTTTTATTAATATATCAAACGAATTTATAATATTATGATAATTTTTTTCTAATAAGTGTAAATCTGCTATATGATATATAATAACCATATTTATTTATTTATTATATAAATATAATTTTAAATGGTTTTATAAAAAAAAAAATAGAACCTAATATTCTATTATTTACAAATTAAAACAATAATTAATTAATTCCTTTTAATTTATCAAATATAATTGTAATATTATCATTTAATAGATATTTATTATTACGATATTTTATACATTCCAAATTTTTATTTATAAAATATTTATATTCATCATATAATTTATTATAATCAAAATATTTATATAATAATTGATAAATATAATATTTTAATACATAATTAAAATCATTTTTGTCTAAAAATTTATCAGTAAGAAATTTAATTATATCTTTACCTTCATTAGATAATAATGCATTATTAATAATTTTAAAATTATTCTCATAATTAATATTATAATTATTTAATAATAAATTTAGAGTATCAATAGCAAAATTAATATTTTTTAAATTATCAATCCAAATATTTATAATTTCTGGATCATTTTCTAATTTAAGTATACCTAATTTAAATTCATCTAAATTATTAGGAAAATCATCTATATTATTTAAATCATCTGATAAATCATCCGATAAATCATCTAATAAATCATCTGAATTATTGATTTTTATATCAATATCATTATTTTTTAATAATATTTTTAAATTATCTAAAATATTTATTATAATAAAAGGATCACCGCTTAATCTATGAATATTTAAAATATATCCATATTCATTATCATTATCATTATCATTAACATTTATTCCTATAGAAATAATAAATTCTGTAATTTTATAATTACAATCAATTACTTTATAATTATAAATATGACATTCGTTATCATAACTATAAAATATAACATTACAATCATAATTATTATTAATTTTAATATTATCATAAAAATTATCTAATAATTTTATAGTTGCCATACAACTATGAGTATCTTTTATCATAATATAAAATATAGAATTATTATGATCAATTGTTTTCAATTTTTTATTTAACATAAGCATATTTTCTTTATATTCCATATTTAAATTATAATTTAAATATAAATATAAATAAGAAGTTTATACTTTTTATAAATAATAAAATAAAAATTCAATTTTTATAATCTAATTTTATTAAATTAATTAAATATAATTTAATAATTGATATAATATCATTAGATATATTAATAATATAATAAGGTTTTCTATTGATATTTTTATAGGGGCGGGACTTTGTCTCGCACGTGGCACCCGCAGGGTGCCCCCTATCATTTTTATTAGGATATATTCGTATCATATATTTATTAAAAAAATTAATATAATCATTTAATTTAATATTAATAATATCATCTAAAATTTTATATTTAGGATATAAATATAAAAATTTTCCTATAATAATATTATTCATATAATCATATATTTGTTTTACTTGTGATGGATTAATATTATATAATGTATGATTATCTAAATTATAATATTTATATAAATCACTAGAATGCTTTATATTATTATTTATTAATAGTTTAATTTCTGAATATGGTATAAAATATTCAATATAACAACTAATTATATTATTTATAAAAGGTATATAATTAGTTATATTATATAATTCTGGATAATAATATAATTCATCTAAAATAATATCTTTACAATCGTCTACATAAAAAATAAGTGCTAAACTCATTAATTATGTTTATATTTAATAATATAAAATAATTAATTTCTTTATAATAAATATTAATTGATAATATCGTTAAGTAATATAGTAGAAGATTTAAAACTATAGTGGTAAAGGAGGGGTATTATCTAACTTGTATGGTGTTTTATGTAAATATTTTTTTGGAATTTTATATAATGGAATAGATGGTGGTGATTTAGATGGTGGCGATTTAGAAGATGGTGATATAATTGTAGAAGATGATATATAAGAATAATCTAATACTGATTCAGTTTCTGATTCTGTTTTATTATTAATAAAATGATATTTATCTAGTAATTTATTATTTACATTATAGGGGCGGGACTTTGTCCCGTATGTGGCACCCGCAGGGTGCCCTCTTACATTATTTATATTATTTACATTATTTACATTATTTACATTATTTAATTCATAATTTTTAAAAATTATTAAATAATCTTTCCTTTGTTTAAATCCTTCTAAATATTTTTTATAACATAATATATTTTTACATTTAAAACAACATGTTATATTTGTATTATTTAAATCAAAAAACATATTATCTAAACTTTTCCAAAAATTTCTATAATTTTTATATTTTTTACAATACCAACAAGGATAATAAATATTAGTATTTATATCTTGATTATGTTTTAATTTTTTTTTATGTTTTAATTTAATATATTCCATATATTAAATATGAATAATTATATTAAATATAATGAAATAAATAATTAAATAAATATGAAAAAGCAAATTAATATTATTGGGGCTATTTCAAATAATAATATTATTGGCTTAAATAATAAACTACCTTGGTATAAGTCTCAAGATTTAAAATATTTTAAAAAAATAACAATAGGTAAAAATTCTTTAAAAAAAAATGCTATAATAATGGGATTTAATACTTGGAATTCTATTAATAATAAACAATTATCAAAAAGAATAAATATAGTAATAGATAAAAATATAAAACAACCATCAATATTAATGAACCTTTTAAACAAAAAAAATAATAATGAATGGTATGAAAAATATATAAATAGTAATAATCCATTATTTATAAATAATTTAGATGAAGCAATATTATTTTGTAAAATGAATGAATATATAAATGATACTTGGATAATAGGTGGTGAAGATATATATAATAAAGCAATAAATAATAATAATATAAACAACATCTATTTAACTAAAATAAATGAAGATATATTATTACCTTTTAAAGAACAAGATACGGCGGGACGAAGTCCCGCATGTGGCACCCTTCGGGTGCCCCCTTCAATAAATACAAAATATTTTCCAAATATACCAAATAATTATAAATTAATATCTAATATAAAATGCAAAAAAGATAAATCTTTAAATTATTTAATTTATAATAATAATAATAATAATATAGAAGAATATGATGATTTATATTTAAATAAAAACGAAGAATATCAATATTTAAATTTAATAAAAAAAATATTAGAAAAAGGTGTAAAAAAAGATGATAGAACACAAAGTGGTATAACATCATATTTTGGGGAACAAATGAGATTTAATTTAAATAATACATTTCCTTTATTAACAACAAAAAAGGTACATCTTAAAAGTGTAATAGAAGAACTATTATGGTTTTTAAATGGTAAAACAGATGTAACTTTATTAAAAGAAAAAAATGTTAATATTTGGAATAAAAATACAAGTAGAGAATATTTAGATAATATGGGATTATATCATTTAAATGAGAATGATGGTGGTCCAATTTATGGATTTAATTTTAGACATTTTGGTGCTAAATATATAGATTGTAAAACAAATTATACAAATCAAGGATTTGATCAAATAGAATATGTAATAAATGAATTAAAAAATAATCCTAATAGTAAGAGAATTTTAATAAACTTATGGAATCCAAATGATTTAAATAAGGTATCATTACCAGCATGTCATGTTTTATATCAATTTTGGGTCAATGATAATAAGTTATCATGTTTAATGTATCAAAGGTCCGCTGATGTTGGGTTAGGTATGCCATTTAATATAGCATCAGCATCTTTATTAACTTATATTTTAGGAAAATTAACAAATTTAAAACCATATGAATTAATATATTCAGTAGGTGATGCTCATATATATAATAATCATATAAAACAATTAGAAAAACAAATTAAAAATATACCTTATGAATTTCCAACTTTACAAATTAAAGATAGAAATCAAACTAAAATTGAAGATTTTATTTATGATGATTTTATTTTAGAAAATTATCATCATCATAAATCTATAAAAATGGATATGTATTAAATTATATAATTGATTTTTTATAAGGGAAACAATGTTCTAATTCTTGAATATCACCACCAAATAAATATCTGGATATAAATGAACAATGGCTAATAATAGCTATATTTTTTTCTTTTCTGGTTGAAAGCCATTCATTAAATTCATTAATTCTTATATCTAATTCATCTAAACTTTCTAATCTTGTTTTTTTCCAATATAAATCTTCTTCTGTTTCTATTAAATCGAAATTAACAAATTTAAAATTATTAGTTAAATAATTTTTATTAGACCTATGATTACAATAATGTAATCCAGATGGATATTCTCTTATAGAATGATGACATATTATAGGTATATTATTATATTTAAGAGCAGATTTTTTAAATATATATTTTGCAGTTTCTAAACATCTTTTAAGAGGAGATATGACTATTAAATCAATATTAGTAATATCAGACCAATTATTAGATAAATATATAGCCTGATTAATACCAGATTCAACAAGAGGTGGGTCTATATTATCTTTTTTTAGATAAGCATCCCACCCTATTGTTTCAAATTCTAAATTATGTTTAGAATATCCATGACGTATTAAAAATAAATTTTTTTTATTATTATTTAAATTCATAGTATTTATACTATTATATTTTATAATTAATAAACATATAATATTTATATAATATTATATAAAAATGAAAATAATTAATGATATAAAATTAGATTTTGATAATGTATTATTAGTACCAAAAAGAAGTAATATTAGTTCTAGAAATGATATTAATTTATTAAGAACATTTGAATTTAAAAATAATAAAAAATTAACTTGTGTACCTATTATAGCATCTAATATGGATACAATAGGAACTATTGATATGTTCTTAACTTTATCAAAATATAAAATATTAACATGTTTTCATAAATATATTAATGTTGATGATATTATAAATACATTTAAAAAAAAAAAATTAACAAAAGAATATTCTGATTTATTTATATTATCAACTGGTTTAAATATAGATAAATTAGAAATAGATATTGAAAAATTAGAAAAAAAAAATATAATAGTTAAATCTATATGTCTTGATGTTGCTAATGCTCATATTGAAATTTGCGAAAATGTTTTAAAAAAATTAGTAAATAAATATGATGATAAAATTATTATAGTTGGTAATGTTGCTTCTAGTAATTGTACTGAAAATTATATATTACAAGGTGCTGATATTGTAAAAGTAGGTATAGGTTCAGGTGCTGTTTGCACTACAAGATTAAAAACGGGTGTAGGATTTCCTCAATTAAGCGCTAATATGGAATGTTCTGATGCGGCTCATGGAGTTAAAGGTAGAATCATATCAGATGGTGGATGTAAAACTCCAGGTGATATTTGTAAGGCATTTGCTTCTGGGGCAGATTTTGTTATGGTTGGTTCTATGCTTAGTGGATTTGATCAATCTGGTGGTGATATTATTGAAGAAAATAATGTAAAATACAAAATATTTTATGGTATGAGTAGTAAAAAATCAAATGATAAAAATTGTGGTGGATTAAAAAATTATAGAACATCTGAAGGTAGAGTTGTTAAAATTAAATATAAAGGTGATGTTAATAATATGATTCAAGATATATTGGGTGGTCTCAGAAGTTCCTGTTCTTATATTGGAGCACGTAATATAAAAAATATGTCTAAATGTGCTACATTTATACAAGTTTATAAACAATTACAAACAAGATTAGAAAAATATCAAATTGAAGATTTATAAAAAAAATATGGGGGGACAAAGGAGGGGGGACCAAAGGTCCCCGACGAGATACTCCGTATCTCCTACCCCACGGACTAGAGACATCATAGATGTCTCACGGACACCATAGGTGCCCCTACCTCCGGTGTCCCAATCTAATATCTGTATTTTATAAATTTAGTTTATAATTTTTATAAGATTTACTTATATCAATTATATTTATAAAATTTACAAATATTATAACTAAACCCAATATATATATAAATAATTTAAATATTATTATATATAATATTATATTGATAAATTTATTATTATACATTAATGTATTTTCTAAGAAATACATACATAAATTATATAATTTTAAATTATTAATTATTATTATTATTATTAAGATTATTGTATATAAAAATTTATTTCTAATATAATAATATATTATTATATTTATTAAATCTAATATTAAAAATAATATTATAAAATCTGTATTTAATAAATATATAGGGTTGGTAAAAATAAATATAAAAATAATTTCATAAATTATTAAATAAATTATTAAAATAAGATTTTTTATATTAAAATTTTTTTTTATAAATAAAACATTTAATAATCTATAAATACAATTTTTTTTTAAAATAATATTATTTGAGTAATTAAATTTACAAATACTACAATTTAAATTTTTATTAGAATTTTTTAAATTTAATAATTCTTTTTTTAAACATAATTTACATACTAAATTTTTACAATAACATAAATCAACTAAATTTTCAGTTTCATATGAATCAAAACAATATCTACAATTATTAGCTAACATTTATATTATATATCGCACCAATTTATTAATACTATTAATTTGTTTATTGTTTAAATTATTAATATCTATTTCATACAATATACTATCAGATAATGGATTTTTATGATCATTTCTATAGCATATTACATTTTTTTTATAGAATTCATTATACTCATCATTATTATTAATAATAGATAAATTATTATCTATATATTTTAAATTATTAAAATATATGAAAATCATATAATATCTATTGGGAGATACTAAATTATTTAAATTTTCATTTAGATTTATATAAATATTTAATAATTTATTAAATAATATTGAATATCTAACATCTTCATCAATATATTGAAATTCTATATATGAAATAATTATATTTATAATATCATTACATAATATATTATTATTAATTTTTCTAATATCATTTATATATTTATTTCTATCATTATGTAATTTATTTAAAAATTTAAATAAATTATTAATCATTATATTTATAATTAGGTATAATAAAAATTAAATAAATATAACAAATTATATAAATTATAAAAATATATATAAAATTTGTTATTTTCCATATATTTTCTAATTCAATTATATTTTTTGTTTCTGGAATAATATTATTACAAAAATATATAGAATTTTGAACAGCAGATTCTATTGTCGTTGAATCATAATTACTATTCAAATTATGAGTTCCTACCGAATATAAATTATTTAACTTATTTGATTTTATAGGGAATTTTTCTATATTTTTTACTCTTATATATGATTTATCAGATGATTCCCAATCATTTTTATTATTTTTATATACATTTGGTGATAATAATTCTTTGTCTGCTTTTTTTAATTTAGGAAATGATAATTTTAAAACTCTAAATGTTTCATCTATTAATTCTTGTTTATTACATTCATTTGCTGTTTTTTTATTAAAGTTTGATTTTTTATTTGTATTTGCTATACAGCAACTAATCAAAGTTTTTGATTTTTCAAATTCCATATCCATATAATCCGATAATACTATAAAATATATATCCCATTCTGATTTAGGGAATCCATATATTTTATTTAATTCAATTTCTTTATTCCAATGAAATGTTATTGAAATATATGTTTCATATTTAGTTAGTTTAGTAAATTTATTTACATAATAATTTGAATTAAATTGATTTGATAAATTATATATTTTATTATAATTTTCTATAGGAATAGAAAATATAAAATTATTACCATAATATTTATTATTATTTGTATCTGTTATATAATCTATAGATTTATTTAATATATTAATATTATTAATATTAATATTATTTTTTATCTCAACATTATTTTCTAATAATTTTTTTTTCCATAACTTAAATAATAACTTATCATTGGCTATTCTGGGGATTTTTATATTATATAAAAAATTTTGGTTAAATGTTTGAAATAATTGATATAATGTAAATCTATCAGACCCAGCCCCGTCTATCAATCTACATAATTTATCTAAATAATTTTTTGATTCCTCTGAAAAATTATAATAATTTGATATATCTAATACTGATTTTTGTTTACTTCTATTTGAATTTATACTAAACCAAATAAATTCTATTGTTAAATTTATTAATTCTTTTATTTTTAATATTTTTAAAGAATTACCGCTTATATTTAAGATATTGAAGTTATAATTAGTAAATAAATTATTAAAATTAATATCCATTAAAGACAAAATATTTTTAAAATTTATAAAAGAATCTAAATATATACGAGGCCCATGTTCTGAGAAAAATTCGTCTATCCTCTGGACACGATGACAACCTCCAATAGTTGTTTCTTTATCTAGTATTAAACATTTTTTATTAAATTTAGATAATATAGAAGCTATGCTTAATCCAGTTGGTCCAGAACCAACTATTATATAATCGTATTTAATCATATTTATATATAATATAATATAATATTAAAAGTTGAATTTAAATTTTATTGCTTAATAAACTATAATTTATACTATTAGTTAATTTTTTATTGATTTTTTTTCCTTTTTTATTTTTTGAAAATTTTTCAGTTTTAAAATTATCATCATTGTTATAATAGTTATTTTTATATGATTTATTTTGATTAATTTTTCTTTTATTAGTGGTATGACCTTCTTTAAAATTTTTATTTGATACATATTCGTATTGAGTTGACTCATTTCTTTTATTTTTATTTGAACTAATAAATGCTTCTTGCTCAGTTCTATTCATATTGGTATGGTCATAACCCATATTTTTTGATCTATTATGTAATTTATTAGATTTTATATATTTTGATTTTTGATTTTTATAAATTTCTTTGCTCATAAAATTACTTTGAGTTTTATAATCTGTAGAATTATTAGCAATTATAGATTTTTTAATATTTTGTTTTTGACCTTTTGTATTATTTGTTTCTTGTTTAAATTTTTCATTATAATTTTTATTATTAAAAGTTGATTCAATTAAATATGGTTTTATTTTTTTACTAATTTTTAATTTTGAATTTTTACTATTATCATCTATAATTTTAAATTTGTCTTTATTTGAAGTAAATATTTTTAATTTATGTTCATTGTGAGTAATTCTTTTATTTTATTTATTGCTATTATTTTTATATTGTAAATCACTAAATTTACATTTTTTTTTATATTCATTTTGAAAATATTTATAAGATTTATCATCTAATTTTTTTTTACAAAATTTTAATTTATATATATTTTTACATTTAAAATTTAATAATTCACCAGTATTTTTATTTCGTGAATTAATATTTGTAATTTCTTTTTTATGTAATGTTTTACCTTTATTAATATCAAAATGATTTATTATATAATTAAAATAATTTGAGCATGATTCTATTATAGAATTTTTTAATGTTTTATTATCTGATATAATAGAATTTTGTCTATTTTTATTATTATCATTTTTTGGTTTTTTATTAGAATCATTAACATTTTCTATAATATTATTCTTTAAACTATTATCACTTGATTTAAAATTTTCATTAATTAATTTTGTTCTAGTTGAATTAGGTAAATAATTTTGTTTATTAGTTCTATTATATTCAGAATTATTATTATCAATTTTGTCATTTAAATAATTAGAATTATTTAAATTGCCTGGTTTTTCATATATTTTATTAATTGTAGTCTTTTTTTCAGTATTATTTGATAAAATACTATCAAATTGTTCTAAATTTTTCTTATTTAAAGATAATTTATTAATATTAATTTTTCTTTTATAATTAGGCATAATATTTTCATTATGATTAAAACCATTTGCATTTTTTGTAGCAATATGAAACATATTTTTATGAGATGCTTCTGTCATTTTATTATGTAATAAATTAGGATCAATATTATTATTATAACCAACAAGTTCCCCATTATCAGGTTTTAGATAAGAATTGAAATTATTTCTAGATAAATATAATTCTCTAGGAATAGTATTAACTGGTTTATCTATTTTAGTAAATCCATTATAAGTCATATTTTCATGAGGTCTACTTTTAAGAGATACATTATTATTAAATGCTAAATTATTATATATGTTTTTATTATTTATATTAACATCATTAGGTAAATATGATGTAGAAATATTTGATTTATATAAATTCATATTATTATTATATTTGTAATTATTTTTTTGTATATTATTATTAAACATAGTTATATTAATATATATTAAATATATATTTAATAATAATATAAAAATACAATATAAAAATTGAATATATTTTATTTTATATTAAATAAGTATTTAGTTTATATTATACATTATACAAACAATTTTATATATTAATATGAGTTTAACTATTAATTATTTACAAAATAATTATAATAATATTGATAATATACAAAATATAAGAACAGATTTTTATAAAAAAAAAAATAAAATCACAATATGATAATGATAGAATTGTATTTACAAATAACCCTAAATATAAAATACATTACTATGATGATAATATGAATATTGAATGTAATGGTTTAATTTATAATTATAAAACTAATAAACCTTTAGTAATACCATATAGCAATACTATTAAAAATTTTGATGGTAATATAATTAATAAATATCTAAATGAAAATTTATATGATATTTATTATATTGAAGATAGTACATTTATAAATTTATATTTTTATAATAATAAATGGATTATTTCAACCCGTAGTAGTTATGAAGCTAATAATACTAAATTAGGTAATAGTATTACTTTTGAAGATGCTTTAAATGATATATTACTTAATAATAATATTAATATTAATAAATTTTATGATGATTTAGATAAAAATTCTTGTCATACGTTTTCTATTAGACATCCTAAATTTCATTTATTTGATGAAACTAATAGTAAATCAACTGAAATAAATAATTATAAAATTACTTATTATAGATCGGTTAATTTGGATTCATTAAAAATAGAATATAAAGAATTTGATAATAAAATAAAATTACCAAGGAAATTAATTATAAATAAACCAATAAATTTAAAAAATTTATTACATAAAACAAGAACTGCATTTAAGAATTATATTCATAATTCTTCCATATTTTATGGTTATGTTTTAAGAAAAAAAAAAAATACTTTTATAACTGGTTCAGATTCTAATATAATTATTATATCATCTTTATATAAATCTATACAACAAATTATTTATAATTATAAAATAAATATTTTAATATTAAATAATCAATTTAATAGAGAAAAATATTTAATTATAAATTATTTAAAAAAAAAGTATTTATTAGATACTATGGTAGAAAATAATTATAATAATAATAATATAAAAAATATAAAAAATTATAAAACATTATTCCCTAAATTATTCCATAAATCTATTGAATATAATAATAAAATAAATGAAATGGTTGAATATATTAATAATTGTGTTAATTCTAATTCTTATAATTTATATGATAAAGATGATGAGAAATTAATATCATTTACAAAATATGTTATTAATAATATTAATAAAAAATTAGATATATATAATTTTGATAATAATTATAGAATTAATATTATTACTGATTATATATTCAAACTCGATGATATTATTTTATATAATAATTTATAAGTTATTTATAGGGACGGGATAAAGTAGGAGACTCATTAGGGTGCCCCCTATTTAGAAATATGCTTTATAATATTTGTAATATCTTTTTTTATATTTAATATATCTGTTTTTATATTTAAAATATCTGTTTTTATAGTATTGAACTCGTTTTTTATATATATTAATTCATTATTAATATTAGTATTAGAATTTTTTAAATCATTAATTACATTAATATTTAATTTATTATTATCTAATTCTTTTACCCAAATCATTTTTAAATCTGAATATTTTATAAACCATGTTGGGTTTTTATCTGGTATAGGGGGGGAACCATATTGACAAATTAATCGTATTATTCTATTATTATTATTTTTATCATAATAATTATTTATTACATAACCACCTCTTCTAAAATTACCATCATTACGATAATATCTAATATAACTACCTTTTTTTATATTTGGCCAATCTGAAGATTCTATTTTTTTAAAATTTTTTAACATATCTTTAATTTCATCTTTAGTATATATTTTTTTTTTATAATCAAATTCTTTTGTTTTTGTTTTATTTATTAAATTTACTAAACTTTTATTATTTTTTTTATTTAGATTAAACATATAATAAAATTATATATTATATATTATATTAATTTATCTAAGTTTTATAATAATTCTTAATAATATTATTATTTAATTTATTACAATTATTACAATAATTACAATTATTACAATTATTACAATTATTATATATTAATATCTTATTTTTATCTATATTAGCATTCATATAATCATTTATTATATTTTTATTTAGAGATACTGAAAGTGTTGAATATATACTTGATTGGGAAACATCATTAGATGTTTCATTGGAACCATTATGGAGGGCAACCTTAGAACACCTCTTCTTCGTCTCCTTTATATTTTTTTTATTCGAATTTAAATTATTATTATCGGTATTTAATCTTCCTTTCTTTCTTGAACCAGAGTGGGTTCCAGTATCTATATACTTATTAAATAAAGTATTTATGTTATTATTCATAATATCTATATTATCCATATCATCACTATCATCACTATCATAACTATCATTGCTATTATCATATACTTCTATAATATTACTTATATCAACTTTATAGATATGCTTATCATTAATTGATATTAATAAATTTTCAGAAGAATTAGTTCTAGTATATTTTGTATTACGATAATTTATTTGATATTTTTTATTATCTTTTATATAATATAAATATATATTATTATAAAATAAAGTTGTAAAATAATTATTAAATATTATTGTTTTAATATATTTCAATGTTTTATTAGTTATTTTGTATATATTATAAAAAAAATAATATATGTCCATTATATTTTTTTTATTTTTTATATATAAAAAAATTAATAAATTAATTTATATTAATAATCATTATTATATAATGATAATAAATCCATATTATCTCTTTCTTGTTTAATTTTTTTACGATAATTACTAAATGAATTTTTTGGTTTTTTATATAATTTTTTTTTAATTTTATCATTATCTGTTTTTTGTGGTTTATGCATAACAATTTCATGAGTATTACCATCATAACAATTATCTGTTTCTTGTGGTTTATAAATAACAATATCATTAGTATTCCCATCATAACTATTATCATTACAAAGATCGGTTTCTTGTGTTTCAAGTTGAGTTTTTTTATATAGATTTATATTATCCAT
>MDSW01174610.1_pt1 | contig 36530 bp, 17 predicted proteins | sample 811171 | NCBI WGS metagenome assembly MDSW01 (sample SAMN05326641, study PRJNA326480) | marine metagenome | isolation source: seawater | place: Atlantic Ocean: North West | collected 2012 | reverse complement strand
CGAGCCCGCCGCCGCCGCCGCCGTCGCCGCCGCCGCCGCCGGTGCCGCCCGCGCTCGCCGCGGGCGTGACGCCGCCGACGATGAAAGTCTCCATCGACGGCACCGTCGCCGCGTTCGACGCGACCGCGGAGGCGACGTTCAAGGCTGGCGTCGCCGCGAGCGCGGGCGGAGGGTCCGTCGCGGCCGACGTCGTCATCACGGCGGTCACCTCCGGTTCCGTGATTCTAGACTTTTACGTGAACAACGCGGCGCTGTTCCCGGTCGCCCTCGGCGGCGGCTGGAACACGACGGAGCTGACGCGCGTGACGACCGCGATCAACGCCGCGATCACCGCGGGGACGTTGTCCGTCGGCGCGACCGTGCTGTCCGCCGCGGTGTCGTCCGATTGCCCCGCGGGGACGTACGTGTACTCCACGACGGGCGGGACCAACGTCTGCGAGCTGTGCGCGACGGGGACCTACTCCTCCGTCGCGAACGCGGCGATGTGCACGCCGTGCGCGCTCGGCACCGCGGCGGCGTCGCGAGGCGCGACGTCGTGCGCCGCGTGCCTCGCCGGGTACGTCGCCGCCGCGCTCGGGACGGACGTCTGCGCCGCGTGCCCGGCGGGGACGATTCAACCGGCGACGGGGCAATCCGCGTGCGTCGACTGCGACGATTACTTCTTCTCCGCGGCCGCCGCGTCGACGACGTGCGTCGCGTGCCCGGCGACGTACCTCTCCGGTCCGTCCGCGTGGGTCGCGGAGACGCCGCGGATGCGCGCGGACGGCGCGCTCACGGCCGCGGTGGACGACGCGGTGAACCGCCGCGGGTGCATCCCGAACGTCACCGTGTACGAATTCGTCCCGGACGCGGAGGCGAGCACGACGGTCGCGCTCGGGATGCAGCACGCCTACATCGCCGCCGCGGCGTTCGCCGCGACGTTGCTCGTGATGTGTTACATGGGGTACGGGCACTGGAGAGAGCAGAGGCTGTTGCTCAAGTACGCGGGCGGGGATTCGTTCTACGAGATGGTGATGCCGAACAACGAAGACGAGGACCGACGCGGCGTCGTCGTGCAGACGGAGAAGGCGGACATCCTCGGCATCTCCGAAGCGATACAGACCGGGCACATCGACGACGCGGAGCTCGTCATCGGAAGAATATTAGAACGCGACGCTTCGCAGTCCGAAGCGTTGCACGCGATGGCGGTGATCCACGCGATGTACGGCGAGTTCGACGACGCGATGAAGGCGCTGACCGCGGCGGAGAAGAAACAGTCGCGGTCGCATTACGAGAACACGCGCGGGGTTTTGTTAACCCGGATGGGGAAGTACGACGCCGCCGTGCAAGCGTTCGAGGTTGCGATTCGAAAAGACCAGCTGTTCGCGGTCGCCTACGCGAACTTGGGCGTCGCGCACATGCTCGAAGGGAACTTCGAAGCCGCGACGAAGGCGTTCAACGCCGCGCTCGAGAAGGAGGAGTTTTTCTTCAAGCCGCGGTATAATCTCGGTCTCCTCTGCGCGAAGACTGGGCGCATGCACGACGCGAAGAAGCACTTCAAGGAGTCCGCGGAGCTGAAGCATCGCTCGTTGGAGTCGCACTTCAACTTGGGGATGCTCTACGCGCGCGATAACGCGATCGACGCCGCGGAGAAGTGCTTCGAGAAGTGCCTCGACATCGACGCGAAGCACTGCGCGACGTTTATAAAACTCGGAAACCTTCAGATGATGCGCGCGCGGCCTAAACGCGCGGTGGAGAAGTATCTCCTCGCGCTCGAGCGCGACCCGGACAACGCCGAGGCGATCACGAACATCGGCGTCGTGGAGTGGAGCAAACGGAACGCCGTGGACACGGAGCAGCACTTCCTTCTCGCGTTGAAGTTTAAGCGCGATTACTACCCCGCGCTTTTCAACATGGGCTTGCTCTGCATGGAGCAAGGCCGGATCGAGGAGGCGGCGAAGTTCTACCGAGCCGCGCTCGCGACGAAGCCCGCGAGCCGCGACGCGATGTACCAGCTCGGGATGGCGCTGAATGCCCTCGACGGCCTCGAGCCCGGGGAGACGCCGCGGAGGCAGGAGAAGACGATGCAAGAGATGGAGATTGAACGTCAAGAGCAGGAGCGCGCGAGGGAGGACGCCGCCGCGCGTCTCGCCGAGGAAAAGGCGAAACAGCTCGCGGAAGCGGCGAACTACACGGGGGCGCTGCACGACGCGGAAGAGCGAAAGTGGCAGCGGCTCGTCGTCGTGAGCTCCAAGGTGAAGGGCACGCAGGTGATCGACCGCGCGACGCTCCCGAGAGTGGCGTACATCCAGTACGATCACAAGCACTCGAGCCTGCGCGACATCCTGAAGCAAGCGCGCGCGAAGCTCATGACCCAGAGCGGGCTGAAACAGGTCGACTCGATCGCCTTCATCGTCCCCACGAAGGTGGGCAAAGTGAGCTTCGTCACCGGATTCGCGCTCACGATGCAGACGATGATCGACAGCGACGTCGCGGATTTCCTGGACGAGATGTGCAAGCTCGTTCGCAAGTCCGCGGACGTAGTGTACAACAACTACGCGAACCGTCTCGATTTCTTAAACTTCGACCCGACGGTTCCGGAGAACGACCAGCTCATGTCCGCGCTGCGTTCGACGTGCGGCGTCGGCGTCGTCACCGCGTCGATCTCGATGACGCAGCCGGAGTCGTACGCGCTCACGGAGGAGCAACTCCGACTCGCGCCGACGGCGTCGGGGGCGAGGTCGATGTCGTTGTATTTCAACCTTCCCGCGCTGAAGCCGTGGTCGGAGCTCCCGGACAAGCCGCAGTTTTACGAGATCCCGGAGGAAGAACGACTGCACGACCCGGTGACGTCGAAGTTTTACAAGACCGACGAGGAGATCGAATACGACAAGCGAATGGAAGTCGTCCACACCGCCGCGGGGAAAAAGATGCGAAACGTCGGCAGAGCGTACGCGGCGTATTTCCGCCGAAGAGCAGAGGACGGCGGCGGCGACGTCACCGGCGGCGAGGCTGTCGACGGCGAGGAAGAAGAAGAGCCGACGCCGACGCGATCCAACGACGACGGCGGCAGGGCGATGCGCGATAAGTGGCGCACCGAGCTCGATTTCGAGGTGGAGCGCGAGCGCGCGGCGGCGGCGGCGGCCGTCGCCCCCGCGAGTCTCGTGCTCGGACCCGACGCCGACGCGAAGAGCGCGCTGGCGCGAAAGTTTCAAAAGAGCGCCGCGCTCGTGCGCACGGTGGCGCGGACGAACGTCGGAAACACGCGGGACGCCCCCGCGGTGACGATCGAGTTGCTCGTGGAGATGCACCCGGAGGAGTTCGCCATCACGAAGACGCAGGAGTACTTCGTGTCCGAGATTGCCACCGAGCTCGACGTCCACCACGATCGGTGCCGCGTCGGCGGGTTCAACGCGAAGACGAACGCGGTGCAGCTCAAAGTCGAGGATAAGCCCGGGGACACGCCGCTGGACATGGTCGTCTCCACGCTGCAGGTGAAACTCGACACGGACACGCTCCTCGTGGACCCGACGTTCGGGTCGCTCGTGCTTCTGTCGATCACGTGGCCGGACGGGTGGGTGGACGGGAAGCCGCCGAAAGACGACGGAAGCGCGACCGCGGATTCTTCCGCGATCACCGTCGAAGGCGCGCTGACGAGTTTCAAGGGCATCGCCGCGACCGCGCCGAAGCGATTAGTCTTGATAAGCAGCCGGATGTTATTCGCGGACGTCCTCATGGAGTGCGTCGAGGAAGGCGTCGCCGCGGTGTACTTCGACTGGCGGTTCAGCACGCTCGAGAAGATGATTTACCAGTGCCGCGAACGCTGCGGCGGCGTCGAAGGGACGCTGAGCTCCATCGGGCTGATGACGCACCACAAACCAGGCGCGATCGGGCTCGTCAAAGGCTTGCGCGCGACGCGACGAAACCTCGTGAAACCGGAGCTGAGACAGTTCTGGGTGCAGCTCGCGAAGCTCCTCGCCGCGGACGGCCGCGTCGACGTCCTCGGCTACGACGCGTCGAGCTGCTCGCCGACGACGCGCCTCATCGAAGAGCTGAACGATTTGACGCGCGTCCCGATCAACGCCGTGGACGCCGCCGCGGTGACCCTGGGAGGCGACCGATCGAACGGCGGCGTGCGCGCCGCGGTGCTCGAATACGAAGACGCGTTCGACGTCGGGTCGCTGTACTTCGCGGGCGACGCGTTCGCGTCGTGGGCGACGTCGGCGCCGGAAAAGTATTCCATCGGCGCGGGGAAATACCGCGGCAGGGCGTCGGCGGCGACGACGAGCGCGCCCGTCAAGGCGCTGAAGAACACCGCGGGCTTGTCCGCCACGGCGCTCGCGGCCGCCGGGCACGAGACCGCGGACGCGGTGAACGCGCGTCTGATCGAAGAGAGGAGGCAAGCGGAGGCGCGGCGACGCGCGGAGCTGACGCAAAATCCGGACAAGCTCTTGCGCGCGGTCACGACCGCGGGCGGCGTCGCCGGGACCGCGCCGCGGCGCCAGCGCGTGCCGTCGCTCGGCGTCGCGAACCTCGCGGCTGCGAGGGACGTCGCGACCGGGTACGACGCGCGGCTGGACGCGCACGCGATGGCGGCGCGAGGGAGGACCCGCGACCCGGCGGAGGAGGAGCGCGCGCGAAAGGAAGCGCTTCTCGACGACTTATCCGTCGTCCCGAACCTCACCGCGGCGATGAAGCGTCAGAACGTCGGCGCGGGCGCGACGCGCCGCAAGACGATCGACGACGACGACGACGACGACGCGTACCTCGCCGCGCCGCCGATGGCGCCGAGGGGCGGCGCGGGGCGCGACGCGTCGATTCCCGCGAAGCTCGCCGCCGCGAAGAGAGCGAAGGAAGAGGAGGAGGCGGCGAACGTGAACGCAAAGGCGGCCGTGAACGACGCCCCGGACGCCGCGGGGGCGGTTTCTATGCTGGACCCGCACGACCCGCGCGCGCCGAAAGCGAAGGCGATGTGGGAGATGGACGACAACATGAGGCGATTGTCGAGATACGAAAACACCGGGCTCGGTTAGACCGCCGCCGGCGCTGTTGTTATAGAACTAAAAAACTAGCTACTCATCCACGTCTCGCACTTCTTCCACCGCGGTGTTTTCCTCCGGTATCTCCCACTCGTCCGCGTCGCCGTACTCCGTCGTCGCCGCCTTCTTTTTCGCCCCTTTGCCGAACATCGCCCTCTCCTCCCGCTCGCGCTTCAAACTATCTCGCGTCACCCACCCGCTCTCTCGCAACGCCATGTCGATCCGCGCCTGGACCATTTGCACCGCCTTCTGCACCATCTTCGGCGGCCCTTTCACGGTGACGACGCGCTCCGGCGCGTCCGTCGCGACGCCGTACCGATCGATGCCCCCCTGCGTCGAGCTCATCGCGCGAATCTGTTCGTCCGTCATCGGCCCGCCGCGACCAAAGTCCCCGAGAATCTTCACCACGCACCCGGTCTCTTTCTGTATGGATTTGATGGAGAACCCGCCGGCGCCGATGACGGTCCCGACGCAGTGCGCGGGGCATATCACGTTCTTCGTCATCGAAAGCTTATCCTGTCGCACCATGTCCTCGATCTCGTCCACGCACGCGTTCACCGCTTCGATCGATCCGGAGATGATCACCCGCCGAGGGGCTTCGTCTTCGGTGCGAAAGTCATCCGGCGGCGGCAGCGTGAGCCTCGCGCCCGTCTGGAGGCGCATCTCCGTCAGGCCGCGGCCGTTGTCGCCGTAGAGCCGGTCCGCAACCCTCGGGGGGATCTCGCGCACGCGCGTCACGCCCAGGTCGACGCTCGCCACGAGCGGGCCGTCCGGGATTTTCGCCCCCGCGAAGCCGGCGAACCCCGCGCGATCGCCGCCGTGCGCGTTCGCGGCCACCTTCGCGACTCTCGCGTCGAGCGGCTTCCCGTCGTTCGCGAGCATCGCGCCCTCGCGGGTGAACGACGGCGCGACGCCCTCGGTGTTCTTCATGACCTCCAGGAACGACGGCAGCCCGGAGGACGACGGCTTCTTCGAATCGTCGTCGGCGTCGTCGTCGTCGTCCTTCATCGCGGTGCCGTCGTCGTCGGCGTCTTTCGCGCCGTCCGCCTTCGTCGCGTCCGCGGCCTCCTCGCGCGGCGGCTCCTCCTCGGCGTCGGAGTCCGAGCTATCGGACACGTCCACAGCGCCCGCGCCGAAGAACCCGAGAGACGCCATCCCTGGCGCGCGCGCGGACGAGGAGCGAGCGCCGATCGAAGTGAGATCGTGGATGCTCATGGCTTGCGCGACGACGACGAAAACAGTGCAGGTGAAAACGTTTGAACGCACCTGTCCTCGTCATCAGTGTCGCGCGCGCGAGCCGCCACACCTGCGCGACGACATGTCCGCGCCGCAGCGAAGCATCGCGTCGTTCTTCGGCGGCGGCGCGAAAGCCGCCGCGGCGAAACCCGCGACCGACGGTGCGTCCCCGGAGTCGCGCGTCCCCATCGCGCGCGCAGATCTCGATCGCTCCGTCTTCGCTCCGCCCGAACACGATCGATTTGAATCGACGCCACGCGCTGAGGCCCACCCCCTCGCGCTCTTCGCAGCCGCGGAAGCGAAGGTAGAGGTCGAGAACGTCCCCCCCGCGACGAAAAAACCGCGCCTGCAGAAGAAGTCCGAGGTGGAGGCGGAGGCGACCGCCGCGGCGGAGCCGAAGCGCGTCGTCGAGGCGACCGAGGAAGAGCCCGTCGTCGCGGAGGAGAAGCCGAGCGCGGCGCCCGCGGCGGAGGCGCCGATGGAGGTCGACGACGCGCCCGCGAAAGCGCCGACGCCGGCGAAAGCGCCGACGCCGGTCGAGGAGAAGCCGGAGCCGAAGGCGGAAAAGGACGACGACTACGAGGAGGAGGAGGAAGAAGAGGACGACGACGACGACGACGACGACGACGACGAAGACGAGGTCGAGGACGAGGTCGAGGACGAGGACGAGGAGGAAAAAGAAGACGGCATCGCGAAAGTGATGGCCGGCGGCAAACGCGCCGCCGCCGCGGCCACCAAGAAAAAGAAGTCGTCCAAGAAGAAAGCGAAGCAGGAGGCGAACGCCGCCGGCGTCGGGGACAAGTCCGTCGAAGCCGCGGGCCGGCTGTTATCCTACGACCCCGCGAAGCCGGTGACGTGGAAATCCGGCGAACCCGTGCCGTACCTGTTCCTCGCGGAGATTTTCGAATCCATCTCCGAGACGACGAAACGCCTCGAGATCGCGGAGCTCCTGACGAACGCGTTCCGGACGATCCTCGCCGCGGGGACGCCGGAGGATTTACTCGCCGCGGTGTACCTCGCGTCCAACACGATCGCGCCGCAGCACGAGGGCGTCGACTTGGGCATCGGAGACGCGACGCTCATCAAGATGCTCGCCGAGGCGACGGGACGGAAAGAGAGCGCCATCAAGAGCGACTACACGAAAGAGGGCGACCTCGGGATCGTCGCGATGATGTCCAGGAGCACGCAGAGCATGATGTTCGCGCCGCCGAAGTTGACGATCGTGGGCGTGTTGAAAGAGTTCCGCGCGATCGCGAAGACGGAGGGCACGAAGAGCGTGGATCAGAAGAAGGGAAAGATCAAAAAGCTCCTCGTCGCCGCGCGCGAGTGCGAAGCCGGATACGTCACGCGCTCGCTGCAGGGGAAGCTCCGCATCGGGCTCGCGCAGCAGACGGTGACGACCGCGCTCGCGCACGCGGTCGTACTTCACGCGGAGACGAAGGACGGGAAGTGCGCCGACGGAAAGACGCACGCGGAGCTCGCGGACCGCCTCGGCGCCGCCGTCGACGTCTTGAAGCAAGTCTTCAGCGAGTGCCCGTCCTTCGACGAGATCGTGCCAGCGTTGCTCATGGACGGCGGGATCGATAAGCTCGCGGAGCGGTGCCACTTTCGACCGGGGGTGCCGGTGAAGCCGATGCTCGCGAAGCCGACGTGTGGGGTCTCCGAGGTGCTTCAACGTTTCAGCGACGTCGAGTTCACGTGCGAGTATAAGTACGACGGCGAACGCGCGCAGATTCACCTGTGCGAAGACGGCGCGGTGAAAATTTTCTCGCGGAACCAGGAGGACAACACCCCGAAGTTCCCGGACGTGATTCGCGCGCTGCCGACGTACTTACAAGAGGGCGTGAAGTCCGTCGTCATCGACTGCGAGGCTGTCGCGTTCGACCGCGCGGAGGGGAAGATTCTGCCGTTTCAGATTCTCTCCACGCGCGGGCGGAAAAACATCGACGAAAAGGATATCAAAGTCAACGTCGCGTTGTACGCGTTCGATTGTCTGTACCTCAACGGCGAGAACTTGCTTCAGAAGCCGATGATGGAGCGACGGAAGGCGCTGTACAGCGCGTTCAAGGAAGTCCCGGGGGAGTTCTTCTTCGCGACCGCGAAAGTTTCGAGGGACGTCGAGGAGCTGCAGGTGTTCTTAGAGGACTCCATCAAGGAAAACACCGAAGGTCTCATCGTCAAGACGCTAGACGCGACGTACGAGCCGTCGAAACGATCGCTGAACTGGCTGAAACTGAAGAAGGACTACATGGAAGGCTGCGGGGACTCGTTAGACCTCGTCCCGATCGGCGCGTTCCACGGCCGCGGGAAACGAACCGGCGTGTACGGCGCATACCTCCTCGCGTGCTACGACGAAGAGAGCGAGGAGCTGCAGTCGATTTGCAAAATCGGCACGGGGTTCAGCGACGAGGCGCTCGAGTCGTTGTCCAACTCGCTGAAGGACACGGTCATCGACGCGCCGCGGGGGTATTACAAGTACGGCGAGTCCGTCGCCCCGGACGTGTGGTTCGCCGCGTCGCAGGTGTGGGAGGTGAAAGCCGCGGATTTGTCGATATCGCCGACGCACATGGCCGCGCACGGATTGGTCGACTCGACGAAGGGCATCGCGTTACGGTTTCCGCGGTTTTTACGCGTCAGGGAGGACAAGACCCCGGAGACGGCGACGAGCGCGGAGCAGGTGGCGGACTTTTACAACGCGCAGGCGACGAAGCAGGAGTTCAACAACGGCGGGGACGACGACGAGTTTTAAGGCGAGCGCGGCGAAAGGCGAGAGGGATCCTATCATAGTTCACGAGACAGACGACGCGTGCGTTTGGGACGTTGTTCGACAACGAGACAAAAAAATTTCCTCGGCGAGAACGACGAAGCGCCCGCTCGCTCGCTCGCCCGCTCGCTCGCTCGCTCGCTCGCTCACTTCTTCTTGTGCTCTTTCTCCGCGATCTTCTTCCACTTGTCCTGCGTCAAGTCGATCGTCGGGTCCTTGCGCGATACGCCCATGATCCTCTCTTGGAGGCGAGGAAATATCCAGGGTCGCAACCCAACGAGCCTTCTGCGAAGCCAGTGGTCGTAGCTCTTCTTCGCGAACTCCACTTGCTTGTCGTACTCGGGCGTCCCCTCCTCGACGATCTGTATCGCGCGCCCTTTCTTCTTGATGAGGACCTCGGGGTTCGTTCGGAGGTCGTGCGTGACGATGGTGACCACCAAGAGGCCGCCGGCCGCTATGGCAGCGAGCAACGGAAGCACCTCCGGGTTCTTCAAAGGCGAAAGGCCGGTCGACCACGCGCCTGACCGAACTTTCACCGCATCGCCGCTCGCGACCGCGGTGCTTCCGAGCCGCCGATCTCTCCACGCGCGCGCCGCCGCTCGCCCGGACCACGACTTGAAACGCGACGTCATCGTCGCGCGCGAGGAAAGGAAGTGACGAAGAGCGAGGTTGTTGCGAACGCTTGGAGTATTTTTTTGGTTCAGTTGCTGGCTCCTCCGAGAGAAAATAGCTGACGCACGCAGTGCGCGAGGCACCGCCGCACGATGGAGGGCGGGGACGAGCGAGGCGGCGACGCCGACGACGGCGGCGACGCTCGCGCGATCGGCGACGAGCGCGTCGCCGCGGCGAGGGCGATGGCGGACGAGGAGCGCAGGCGCGTGCGCGGCGGAGGCGAGATCGACGACGGGGACGCGTCGAACGATCGACGGCGATCGCTCGACGGCGAGCGCATCGCGACGGCGCTGCGGTCGAACGAACCGCTGCTGGACATGAAGCAGCGCACGACGCACGACGACCCCGAACATTTCATGGGGACGTTCTTCCGCGCGTCGCGCCTGCACTACATCGGGAGCTGGCGCGCGCGCTACGAGACGTTCCTGGATGACGAGACGACGACGCCGCCGCCGCTGCCGCCGCCGGCGGCGAAGAACGGCGAGCGGCTCGTGATGCACGTCGACATGGACTGCTTCTTCGCCGCCGTGGCGGCTCTCGGCCGCCCGGAGCTGAGAGACCTCCCGATCGCGGTCTCGTGGAGCTCCGGCGGTCAGGGCGAACTCTCGAGCTGTAACTACGCCGCGCGCGCGTTCTCATGCAAAGCCGGTATGCGCGTGGGGCACGCAAAGTCGCTGTGTCCGCGGCTCGTCGTCATGCCGTACGAGTTTGAAAAATACAGCGAGATCGCGCTGGAGGTATACAGGGTGTTACACGCGATCACCCCGCACGTCATGGGCGTGAGCGTGGACGAGGCGTACGTGGACGTGACCCAGAGGGCGAACGCGGGCGAGGACGCGCGCGCCATTGCGGAGGACGTTCGACGGAAGATTTTCGCGAAGACGGGGTGTGCGGCGTCCGTCGGTTCCGGGCCGAACCGTCTCATCGCGCGCCTCGCGACCAAGAGAGCGAAGCCGGACGGCGCGTTCCACGTCTCTCTCGCCGCCGCGCCGGCGTTCATGTCGTCGTTGCCCGCCGCGGAGCTCCCCGGCGTAGGGCGCGGGGCTCTGAAAAAGCTCGCCGCCGCCGGCGTCGGGGGCGGGGGCGGCGTCGGGGGCGAGCTCGAGCTCACGTGCGCGGACGTCGTCTCCGCGCCGCTCACGAGCCTGCAGCGCGCGCTCGGGCCGAAAGCCGGCGTCGCGCTGCGCGACGCCGCGAGAGGGGTGGACACCCGCGCGTGGGAAGCGCGCCCGCCGAGGCGATCCGTGGGCGCGCAAGTCACGTGGGGCGTTCGCTTCGTCGAAGCCTCGGAGGCTGTCGCGTTCGTGACGAAGCTCGCGACCGAGGTGGCGACGCGGATGAAACGCGTCCGCGTGAAGGGTAAATCGCTGACGTTGAAAATACTCCGCGCGGTCGCGAACGCGCCGGAGTCGATGATGAAAGGCAACATCGGTCACGGCGCGTGCGACTCGTTGACGCGGACGATCACGCTGTCGTCCTTCACGGACGCCGCCGCCGCGCTCGCGTCGAACGCGACGAAGCTGCTCGCAGACTTGAACATCCCCGCGGACCAAATACGCGGCGTGGGCGTGCAGGTCAGCAAGCTAGACAGCGACCCCTCGGCGAGAGGCGGGGGAACGGGCGCGGCGAAGACGGCGAGGTCCGCGCCCGCGGGGAAAAGGAAGAATTGGATGGATCGCTCGTCCGACGCGGTCAGGGCTCGATACGCGGGGTGGTACGGCGAAGACGCCGGCGTCTTCGCGGGTAAGCCGGATCCTCACGCGGACGCGCGGACGCCGTCGAGCGTGAACTACGCGAGCGCGATGGAAGGCGCGGGGACGCTTCGCGAGGCGTTGACGCGAGGCGGCGCGGCGGCGGCGGCGGCGCCGCCGGCGCCCGAGGAGTCCGACGGCGGCAGCGCGGACGATGACGACGACGACGACGACGACGACGACGACGACGTTATGGACGCGAACGTCGAGGACGCGTTACGAACCGCATACGACGCCGCCGCTCGCGCGCACGCGTGGAGCCATCGCCCGAACGCGGAGGAGGCTGCCGCCGCCGCCGACGACGCCGACGCGACGACGTGCGTCCGCGACGCCGAGGCTAGACTCCTCGACGCGGTCGCCGCGACGTTCGCGTCCAGAGGCTACGACGCGGCCGCGACGCTCGTGGACGCCGCGCGCGCGTTCTCGCGCGCGCAGGACTTTCTTCCGTCGTGGCTGCTAGGAAGCACGTCCGCGTCTTCGTTCGCGACGGCGTGGAGGGAGGCGTGCGATCGCGTGGAGCTCGAAACCATAGACATCGCGCACACGCAATAGACGATAGTCTAGATAACACTTAGGTACCTTCTAGCACATACAGTAGGCTACGACATGAGATACGTTAAGCTGGTCGATACACGAGAACACTGCGTCCGTTCAGCGGCTGCGTCGGGCGCGCGTTCCCCGGGAACGACCCGACGTGATGCTTGAACGCTTCGCGTTGCTTCCACTCCACCGCGGAAATTTCGCGTTGGAGGAACCACCGCACGCCGCCGCTGCACGGCGGCGTCGTGAGGCTGCCCTGCCACCGCCAGAACCCGCTGTCGTAGTCCAGTAACGACGACATGTCCACCTTCACTCTCTTCTTCCCGCCGTCCGCGTCCACGCGCTTCAGAAGCTTCGAGACCTCGCCGTTCGCCCGCCGCGCCTCCGTCGCGCGCGACAGCAGCACGCCGACGACGGCGACGTCCCCGTCCTCGGACAGATGCACCAGGTGCATCTCCATCGAACTCGCCGCGCCGTCGATCGTGTTCTCCCCCGGGGTGTGGAAGTGAAGCGACGACAGCGCGTGCGTGATCCCGTCCACGACGACGGCCGGCGGGGACGCGCCGCCGGTCGAGGTCACCACGTAGTTTGGCGCGCCGTGTTTCTGCGACACCGCGAAGGTCACCGGGCCGCTCGGCGGCGTCAGGAAGTCTCCGAGCGCGCCGATTCTGGCGTCGCTCTGCTTCGCCGCGACGGACGGGAGGTCGATCGGGGACTGCTGGCACGCCGCGCACCCGCACTCCGGGTACGCCAGCGCGCCGGCGTCGTCTCGGAGTTGGCCCCATCGAAGCGGATTGTTCGCGGCGTCCGCGTATCCCCACACCGGGGCGACGGCCGCGCGCGCGGGGGAGGACGACGACGCCGCGAGCGCGATGAGACCAGCGGGCGCGGACGTCAGGACGACGCGGCGAGTCGCGGCGCGGCGCGCGTTTGGACGGGACGCGTCCTCCCCCGCGACTCCGTCGCCGTTCGTCGCCGTCCGCGTCAGCGATGATCGTCGTCGTTTTCCAGCAGCGTCGTCCGCTCGCGCGCCGCGTGCTAAGCCTTCCCGCGCGGCGACGCGACGCCCGCGCGACGACGGACGCGTCGGGACGGCGACGCATCGGACGACGGAAGACGGCATCGTCGGAACGCGCGCGCGCGCCTCGTGTCTGTCGTGATGAACCGTCGTTCTCTATTCAAAGCTTAAGCTAGTAGACTGCGTCGTTCGTTGCGTTGCGCGTTGCTCGATTTTATTCGCGCCGGCGTCGTCGACTCGGGTCGACCGCGCGCGCGCGCTCTTCTATCCCCCAATCCGCGACCGCGACCGGTGCGGGCTCAACGGCGTCCGCATCGAATCCCGGTCCGGGTCCGTCCACCCCTCGTCCTCGTCCTCCGCGGACGAGTACCCCGTGCCCTCGCTCGGGAGGTCGCTCTCTCCGTCCGAGAGAAGCGGCGTCCCGGGTCGACAGCAACACGCGAAGAGTTTTCGGAAGAACCCCCGTCGCCGTGTGCTCCGTTTCGTCGCCCCCCGGCGCTTCACCACCCTCGGGCGCGCGACGCCGTCGCCGTCTGCGCTGTCTATGTCGTTATCCCCCAGCCTCACCGCGCCGCCGGTCGAGGCGTCGCCGCCGCCGCCGCCGCCGCCGCAAAACAACGCCCTGCCAAACTTCCCGAGCCCTCGCTCCGCCGGTCCCTCCGGCGACAGCGGGAACGTCTGCGGGCTCCGCCCGTCGTACCCCGCGCGCAACAAATCCAGACTCGCGAACCCGTGATACCGTTCGTACGTCGCGCCGTCCTCGTCGAGCTCGGACAACGACTGGTTCGACGACCCCACGCCCCCCCCCGGCCGCGTGCTCAGCGGCGTCGCGGCGTCCGCGAAGCTCCCCGCCCCCGCGCCCATGGACCCGCGCAGGGGTATCGCCTCGCCGCCCTCGTTCGCGCCTCGCGCGAACGACGGCCCTCGAGGAGGCTCCGGTGGCGTAGCCGGAGGCGGCGGCAGCGCGGGCACGAAACCCGCGGACCCGCCCGCGCCGGACCCACCCTGGGGACCGCCCGCGAGCGCGGACTGCGACGACGCGGAGCCGAACTCGCTGAGCTCGGCGCTCGTCGCGGATTTGAACGAGTCGGCCGAGGACGTGCGGGAGATGGCCCGCGGCGCCGTCGGCACCGGCCCGCGCGACAGCGACCGCGCGCCCTCGCGCACGCCCAGGTGCAGGTGCCTGACCGCGGCCCACTCCTCGATGATCCCGGGAAGTTTGAGGTACCCTCTCCGAATGCTGTCGACGATTATTTTCTCAACCTTGCCGCTGATGCCGACGCCCATTCGCACGACGCACTCGCCCTCGACTCTCAGCGTCGTCGCGTCCGACCCGCCCGCGGCGCGGCGCGCGCGGTCTATCGTGATCACGCCCTTGACCTGCGCGCGGTCCGTGATGTTGTTTACCGTGTGGAACGACTGCTGGAACGGAAACTTCCCTTTCGCCGCGAGCGGGTACGCGCGCGTGTCGGTGAATTCCACGTCTTTCCCGCGGAGCACGGGCTTGAGCACTCTCGGGAGCTGGATCCCCGGGACGGTTCGCACGACAACCTTGACGACGCCGTTCACGACCTCGTGCGACATGATCTCGCTCTCGAGCTGTCCGAGCTTATCCGCCTGCGACGCGGAGGACGACGAGGAGGGAAGGAAGGCGAGAGAACGTCAGCGTCGGGAAGACGACGAGAGGGACGACGACCCGCTGGAAGTATCGTCGTTCGGTTCTCGACAGCTGGCGTTTCGCGGGCGTCTCATCCGTCGTCGGTTTCTCCGAGAGGGACGCGGGGGCGCGCGCGGCGGAGCGAGGACGACGCGAGCGGGGACGCACGTGGAAGGTCTTGTACGCCACGGTGTCCTTGTCTTCGAGGTACATCGCGGCGTTCATCGCCAGCGTCGCCTCCACGGTGAACTTCACCATCCTCTCCGCGCGGGAAGATCTCGCGCTCCTCGCCGCGAGGGGCGCGGGGCGTCACGAAAAGACGCGCGAGCGAATTCCCCCGAGATCCGCGTCGTCGCCCCGTCTTCGCCGCGATCGACGCCCGACGCGCTCTCGCGGCCGCTTCCGTGGACGCCTCCCGCCCGATGACGCGCGCGCGAGCGCTACGAGGCGTCGCCGCGCCGCGCGGAATGGCGCGTCGACGAGGGGAAAAAGGCTCTCGAAAAAGAAGCACTTCGCGCCAACTCAAGTCCAGAGTCTGCCAGTCGTCTGTCTGGTCGCGCGGCGCGGCCGACCGTTCCAAGGCCAGTTCGAGTTCCACGCGACTGTCGTCCCCGTTCAAACGCCGCCCGCATTCACGAGCGCGCGCCGCACGCTCTCGATACCGCGATGACCGCCGGCGGCGCGACCGTGGACGAACTCACGGATGTCCTCCGAGAGACGCTCGAGAACCGCGGAGCGCTGGGGAACGTCCGCGCGCACCTCAGAGCGGAGGTCTCGAACGCGCTCGAGGACCGAACGTCGTTCGCGCGGCCCGATCTGAGCAACGAGAACCTCGTCATCAACGAGCTCATCCGCGAGTACCTCGTGTTCAATCGGTACCGCAGCACCCTGAGCGTGCTTCTGCCGGAGAGCGGGCAGCCGGAGACGCCGCCGTTCGACCGCGACTTTCTCGCGAGGGAGATGCGCGTGAAAGAGAACGACACCTCGAGGAAGGTGCCGCTGTTGTACACGCTCTTGGCCAACGCGCAACACAAAAAGTGACGACGACGAGAGAAGAGGGGAAGGGGAAGGACGCGCGCGGCGGCGGTGGTAGCACACATAGTAGCGGTTTGTTGGCTTAATTCTACGATATATATCTACGGGAGCTACGCGCGCGCTCGCGGTCAGAACAGGTATTCGTCCTGCGGGAGCGTTATCTTCCCAGGCGATCGGCTCAAGTTTTCGCTCGTCCGCGGGCTCTTCGGCGAGCGCGGCTCTTCGAGACCCGGGCGTGCGATCCTCGACGTGTGCTCGCTCCACGCCTCCATCGGCGAGGTCGAGTCGCCCTTGAGGACGCTGTCGGGGCTCTGGCTCTGGCTCTGGCTCTGGCTCCCCTCCGCGCTCGACGCGTCGTCCGCGAGCATGTCCACGTCCTCCGCGTCCTCCTCTCTCGGTCGCTTGTGCGCTCGCGCGCTCTCCGGCTGCGTCTCCTGCGCGGCGCGCGCGGGCGCGGCGGGCGCGGGATGCGCCCCGGAAGAGAACGCGGACGTGTACGTCGACGCGAGCGCGCCGAACGCGCGCTTGGAGTACTCCACCGCGACCCACCATGGCGTCCACAGCGGCTGCGCGTGGTCCGCCGCGGGCGCCGGCGCCGGCGCCGTCGTCGCCGTCGCCGTCGCCGTCGTCGCCGTCGAGTCCAACGCGTCCGTCATGACCGCGTCCTCGGCGTCCTCGGACACGGTCGCGTCTTCCGCGACGAGTCTCTCCGCGGAGATCGCGTCCTCTTCCTCCGCCGCCTTCGCCGCCTTCGTCTTCTCTCGCTCCGCGAGAATCTCTCTCCATCGTTCGACGATCCCGGGAAATTTTCCGTACGCCGCGCGCATGTGTTCGATGACCTGACCCTCCGCGAAGTTCGACAGCGGGCCGATGCGCACGATGACTTCCCCTTCCGCGGTGATCGAACACCGTTTCGTTTTCTTCTCTTGGGCCTTCTTCGCGCCGCCCGCCTTCTTGGCCTTCGTCCCCGCCCCCTCCTCCTCCTCTGCCACTTCGACGTCTTCCACGGTGATCGTGCCTTTGGATAAACATCGGTCGGTGATGTTGTTCGTCTGAAGGAACGTCTGCGTCAGCGGGAACCGTCCTTCTTTTTTCACGCGGTCCTCCCACGTCCGCGTGTCCGTGAACTCCATCTCGCGGCCTTTCATCATAAACTTCACGACCCTCGGGATGTCGATCGACGGCTTGTTCACGATGACCTGCGTGCACACGCCGTCTTTACACGTCGTCACGTTCGTGCGCTCGAACGAGTTCGTCGTCTCGAGCTGCAGCTTCTTGTACTCCGAGGTGTCGTTGTACGTGATGTACTCGTCCGCGGTGCACGGGAGGATCGTGACGATTTTGAACTTCATCTCGCGCGGGGGAGTCGCGGCCGTCGGCGAGCCGCCCGGCCAGCCGCGCAATCTAATGCCTCAGATTCGCCGCCAGAGCGAGGTTTTCTCCCAGGGCCCTCGACTACGGTCGAGTCCGTCGCGACGCGTCGACCGCCCTCCGCCGCCGCGGCCGCGGTTTGAGCGAGGCCAGAGAACTCCCGACGAGACGACGTCGGCGTCTCCGGAGCGTCTCCGTCCGAGCGCGGCGCGATCTGATTCCCTCGGGTCCGACTCAGCACCCTACTCGGTTCGCATTAGAAAAGCGCGCGCGGGACGATTTAGGAGATCGCGAGGCTGCTCGTCGCTCATCACTATGTTATTTCGTCTAAAAGTCGCTCTACCGCTCACAGCCACCCGTCCAACCGCAGCAACACCTCCGCGTCTAACGCCGCGTAAGCTATCTGACTCCCCCTCAGCGGCCGTCGGTCCCAGTTCGACCGCTGCTCGCGCTTATCCAGCGTCGTCGCCTCCCCGCCCCCGCCCGCGCGCAGCCGCGCCGAGTCGCGCACGAGCTCTCTCAGGCCGAGATCCGGGTGCGTCTGGAGGTCCACGCACCCGCAACGCTCGTGCGACGCGGGCAAAGAATCGCCGCCGGAATCGCCGCCGCCGGACGCGCTCTCGAACCGCGAGAGACCGGCTCGGAGGCGGTGCCAGTCGTTGCTCCAGCCGAAGCCGAGTTTCTTCACGCGCGCGTCTCGCAACACGTCGCGCAACAACGCCGCCGCGGCGACCACGAACGCGTCGTTCTCTTCGTCGCCCTCCTTCGGGACCATGTCCACGACGTACGTCGCGTCCGCGCGCAAAGGCGCGAGCTGCACCGTCGACACCGGCCGCGGGTCGCGCCACTCCACGTCGATCGCGACGACGGGGACGTCCTCCGCGTCGCGAGGCGTCTCCGCTCGCAACGCGCAGCCGAAGATTTCCTCGCGGCACCGCGCCAGTCCCTCGACGTCCGCGACGAAGACCGCGGGCCGCGTCGGTCGCAAGAGCCCGGGAGCGCCGGCGTCGTCGATCGCGTCGGTCTCGTCGATCGACGGGAGGTCGCGCGGGTCCGAGGAACCGACGAGCGAGGGGTTCGTGGACGCGTACTCCGCCGCGGCGACGAAGGCTTCCTCGCGCAGCAACGCGTGGAAAATTTCACGCTCCGTCAGGAACGTGGCGGACGGCACGGACGCGCACGTGATGTCCATCACCCACGCGCCGGCGAGTCTGTGCACCGCGCGCGTGATGAACACGCTCGTCGCGGCGTCGGCGTCGGCCTCGGCGTCGGTTGACGTTTCATCTTCCGACCGCGACAGCGCCTCGGCCGCGGCGCGTTCGAACGACGCGAGGACGGGCGCGCGCCACGACGGCACGAGCGCGCCAAGCGGCGTCAACGCCGCGGAGGCCTCCGCGGCCAGCGCCGCGGGCGACCGCGCGCGCTCGACACTCTCGGCGCCGCCACCGCGCGGCGAAGACGCGGCGAGCCCGGACGCCACGAGCCCGGACGCGAGGTGCGCGACGCCGTCCTCGTCCGCCGCGAGCGCGTCCCACGCGGCGGCGGCGGCGGCGGCGAACGCGTCGACGTCGTCGTCGTCCTCCGCCGCATTCGCCGCCGCGACGCGCGTCGCCTCGACGAGATCTCCGAGCTCGCGCGCGTCGCACCCCGCGCACGCGCGCTTCGCCGCGTCCGCGATGGCGTCGCGCGATGGGTACGGCCCGCGGACGCCGACCGCGGTGGATAAAATCTGGAAAGAAGCGGCGCCGCCGCACGCCTCGAAGACGTCGCGGCACGACACGTTCGTCAGCGTCATCTCGCTCGCGACCGCGGCGGCCGCGCACGCGAGCGCCTTCCCCGCGGCTCGTCGCCGCCGCGCGAGGCGTTTGGGCTCGGTGCGTCCGCGCGGAACGAGCGCGGGCGTCGCGGCGACCGCGCACAACGTCGCCGCCGCGGCGCTCTCGTCCCTCGCTTCTCTCAACGCGACGCGCAGGACGTTGATCGCTCGCCCCGTCACCGCGTTCGCGCCGCCGCTCACGCCGCCCTCGATGAGCGCCTCGACGATCTCGAACATCTCTCTCGAATGCTTCGCGTCGTCGCTCGGGGAGACGGCGCACGCGTCGACGACGCCCGCGACGGCGCACGCGTCGACGACGCCTGCGACGGCGCGTTCGAACGTCGACCACAACCCCGCCTCTCGCGCCTGCTTCCGCGCTCGCGCCTCTTCCGGGGTCGGCGCCGCCGGCGCGCGCGGGACCGCGGTCGACGGAAACGGGTCCTCGTACTTGCCCCCGCGCGACAGGTTCGCGAACTCCCCTCGCGACTTGTTCAGCTTCTGGAATTTCCCGCGGCGCGACGCCCGAGTGCTCAACCCCCGGCCGGGCTCCGCCGCCTCTTCCGCGTAAAACCTGACGTCTAAATCACCGTACGACAGCCCGTCCGAGTGCGTCTCGCGGTAGTTCACCCACGGCTCCCCGGCGGCGTCTTCGCGCTTCTCCGCGGCGGCGATCAAGTCGCACGTCTCCTGCGTGCAGTGCGACAACGCGAGCGAGTACGGGGACTGCCCTTTGTTGTTTATGATCTTACACCGCGCGCCGCGCTCGAGGAGGAACGCGGCCACGTCGTCGCGGCACCGCGTTATCGCGTAGAAGATGGCGGTCTTGCCGTAGTTGTATTTTCCGATGCTGATGTCGTTCACGAGCGCGTCCCCGCCTTCGCTCAAGAGCACCCGCGCGGTCGCGAGGGAGCCTCGCCAGGCGGCGAGATGTATCGGCGCCTTCCCCGAGTGCTCCGCTCTCGCGCGGACGTCCACGGTCCCGGTCGCGATGAGCGCCGCGAGGGCGTCTTCCTCGTCGCCGACCAAGTACTTCTGCGGGATGATCTTGCCCCCACCCGCGATGCCCTTCGCGGCGGCCGCGCGCCACGCCTCCTCGTCCTCGCCGAGGTCGATGGGCGCGACGTCGGAGGATGACGACGTCGTCGTTTTCGACGTGTCGACGCCTCCGCCCTTGTCGTCGCCTCCGCCCTTCTCCGGCAGCGTCATCGTCGCTCTCGCGACGAGTCGGCGCGCCCTCGCGCGATTCACGCGCGCGCGCGCCGGGCAGAACGACGCCCGGAGAGGCTCCGGGCGCAGTGTGCTGCCGCCGCGCATTCGTCACTGCGGCGCGTCGTCGTCGCGGAAAACATCTTTTGAACGCGAAACGCGAAACGCGAAGCGAAAGTCGACGAGCCGAACGTCCGTCCGTCTTTCGCTCTTCCGTTCCCGTCGGCGTCACAAGCGGAGACGCGCGAGGACTTCGTCGAACTCCACGCCGCGACGACACGTCGCGCCCCGCCTTCGACGCCCTCGAACGTCGCGCGAGAACGGAACCCCCGTCGGTGAGATCGGCGCGCGGAGGAGCAGATCGGCTCGGATCTGAGAGAAACTCTGCGCCGCGGCACCTTAGTTAGGTCAACAAGCGAACCGTCCGCGCGCGTCGTCGACTCGCGCAATGTTCCAAACCAGGAGCGAGTACGATCGCGGCGTGAACACGTTCTCCCCCGAGGGACGCCTCTTCCAGGTCGAGTACGCGATCGAGGCGATCAAGCTCGGATCGACCGCGATCGCGATCCGCACCGATCACGGCGTCGTCCTCGCGGTCGAGAAACGAATGAGCTCCCCGCTCATGGAACCGTCGTCGCTCGACAAGATCATGGAGATCGACTCCCACATCGCGTGCGCGGTGTCCGGGCTCACCGCGGATGCGCAGAGCATGGTGGAGCACGGACGCGTGCAGGCGCAGAACCACTACTTCACGTACAACGAGCCGATGCCGGCGCAGGCGCTCACGCAGGCGCTGTGCGATCTGGGCGCCAACTTTGGCACGGGCGAGGAGGACTCGATGTCGCGGCCGTTCGGCGTCGCGCTGCTCGTGGCCGGGTACGACGAGGACGAGGGGTACCAGCTGTACCACACCGACCCGTCCGGGACGTTTCTGAAGTACAAGGCGAAGGCGATCGGCAGCGGGAGCGAGGGCGCGCAGACGACGCTCCAGGAGGAGTATAAGGATGATTTTACGCTGGAGCAGGCGGAGACGCTAGCGCTGAGCACGCTGAAGGCGGTCATGGAGGAGAAGGTGAACACGACAAACGTCGACATGGCGTGCGTGGGGCCAAAGTACAAGCGTTACGGGAACGACGAGATCAAGGCGATCATCGATCGGCTGTGACGCGTCTGGGAGAGATGAGAATCGATCGACGCGTCTGTGAATGAGTGAAACGATCTCGCGGGGGGGGGGAGCGGCGGCGCGGCGCGTAGACGTCAACGCTCGTGAACGCGACGCCAGCCACGTTTCACCGAGGACCGACGCGACGCTTCGTCTCGTTCGTCGATTCGTCGATTCGTCAACGTGCGAATAAAAAGGCTAAGGCGTCCGCGCATCGACCGACCGACCGACCGACGACGCGTCTCACTTTTTCCGCGTCGACCGTCCTCCGCCGCGTCCGCCGTCGTCGGCGTCGTCTCCTCTCGTCCCCCGCCGCGCCTCGCCGGGCGACGCCGTCTCGGTCTCCACCTCCGCCGCCGCGGCGGCGGCGGCGGCGAAATCCGCGCCGTCTATCTCCGCGAACGCCGGAGCATCACCCCCACCACCACCACCCCCGACCCCGCCCTCCGCGCCCTCCTCCGCGCGATGAAGGTCCAACCTCGACAGCCCGTCCTCGTTCAGCGCCATCTGTTGCAGGACGTAGTTGGCGTCGTGGATCTGAAACGGCGCGTCGTTGAAGTCGAAGTGCACCAGCTGCTGGTCCTCGGAGATCTCGATCTCCACCGTCGCCGTCGGCGCGGTCTGGACGAGGATGAACGGCAGCTGAATCCCGTTCGGGGTCTCCCCGCGCGTCGCTCTCGTCTCGTTTCGCCGCAGAAGCGCCTGATACGACTTGTACTGCTCCACGAGCTCTTGCAGGTGGGCGTTTTTCTTCTCGATGGACGCCTGGACGCGCTTCTTCTCCGCGAGGAGCTTCTCGTACTCCGCCGCGTCGCCCCCTCCTCCGCCCCCCCCTCCGACGCCGCCGCCTCCGACGCCCCCGGCGATCTGCGGCAACCCTTTCCACGTGATCTCCTTCTTCTCTTTCGTGATGATGTCCATCGCCATCAACACGTTCAACGCGTCGTACACGCGTCGTCGGATGTTCTTCTCGTCGTACGCCTGATCCGCGCAGAATTTGGGGTCGTCCGGTTTCGAGAACTCCGCGACGAGCTCGTCCGCTACCTCGTTGTACGTCGTCTTGTGCTTCTCCTCCACCTTCTCGCACACCTTCATGCTGAAGTGCCGCAAGCCTTTCCCGTTTTTCTCCTTCTCCGCGGTGTTCATCCCTCCGGTGCTTCCCCCGGTCCCCCCACCGGAAGCGAGCTGTTTCCGCTTCTTCGAGCTGCTCGGCGGCGGCGGCGTGGGCGTCACCTCACTCTGGGAGATCCTCGCCTGCTTCTTGATCGCGCTCGCGGGCGGGGACGACGGGTCCGCGGTCGCGCCCGCCGCCGTCGTCGCGTCCGAGAGCCGTCGTCGCGATTGCTCCACCGCCTCCGCCGCCGCCGCCACCGCGCCCTGACCGATCAGCCCGCCTTCGTTCGCGCCGCCTCTGAACGGACTTCCTATCGGGATCGGCTCGCGCTTCACCCCCGCGCGCTGCGCCAGGTCGTCGTTCATCACGCCGAGGCCGTCGTCGACCCCGAGCGAGTCTAACCCGGTCGGGACTGTCGTCGGAGGAGGAGGAGGGATGGAGGAGGGTGAGTCCGTCGCCGCGTTTTGATCGCGCGGGGGGGGCGGCGAGGGGGGCGGCGGTCGGCGCCGCGCGCGACGGCCGCGGAAGCGCGCGGACGCGCGCGGGATCGAGCGGGTGGAGGGTGGAGACGCGCGGCGCGCGGTCGCGGCGGCGCGCGAGGCGACGCGCCGAGAGTGGGGACGCGCGCGCGGGCGGGGGACGCGCGAACGATCGCACCTGGACCCGGCTCGGCGTCCAACCCCGCGTCCGTCCCCGGCATGACCCCGGTCGGCTCGGGGAGGATATCGAACTCGCTCGCGAAGTTATACATCCCCTGTTCGCTCGAACGCGTGGAAGACTGTCGTGAGTAAACGTCGGCGCGGAGAACGGAGGGAAAGACGCGCGTCGACGGCGCCGCGCGCGTCGTCTCCGGCGGAGGGTCGTGTCGTTGTCGGACGGCATCGTCGTCGCGAATCGCACCGTATCCCGGAAGCTCTCCATCAAGTCCGCGTTCAGGGCGTCGTCCGCGCCGAGGACGCCCCCCGGTCCGTTAGGGTTCGACATCGGTGCCAACACGAGCTCAGGACGCCTTTTCTCTCCTCCCCGCGCGCGCGTGCGTGCCGCGGCCGTCGCGCGCCGTCGTTCTCCGCGCGCAGGTTGTAGGCAATCGCCGCGATGTTATTTTTTATTCGGTCGCTTCGGTGGCGAAAGGTCGTCAGGCGACGGCGAATATGCTCGCGTCTGACTGATTGCTCATACGAAGGGCAGAAACACGTGCGGTAAAAAAATATCAGGGCGGAGGTTAGTGTAGAGGTCGCGATCGCGATGAACGAAGTCCAGCGCGTTCGGGCGACCGGAACGCCCCGCGCGCTCGCGCTCGCTCCCGCGGTCGTCACAAGACGACGCGACCGGGCGAGGCGGCGTCTCGGTGCCCCGAGCGTCCTCGCGGGACCGCGCGAGGCGCGCGAGGCGCGCGGTCGCGCCGGGCGGGATGGCGGACGACGAGGTGCGCCGCCGCGACGTCCCGTCCCGTCCCGTCGCGTCGTCGCGTCGTCGCGTCGTCGCGTCGTCGGCCGCTGATGACTTCGTTCGTCCGTTTTTTGAACCCGCCCGGGTGCCGCGTCCGCCCGATGACCCCGCGCTCCCCAACACCCCCTCGCCACCGCGACAGTACGAGGACGACTTCGAGAGCGACGAGAACGACGACGGGTCGAGCGAGGACGAGTACGAGGACGACTTCGAGGACGACGTTCCCGCGACGCCGAGGAACGCCGCGCCCGCGGGGTTCGAGGATCCCGAGGATCTGGCGAGACGCGACGACGCGAGGCGGAGGGATGAATACCACGCGGCGCGACCGCCCGCGCCGGCGACGCCGGCGATCCATCCCGCGCGCGGCTTCAGCTTCGGCGACGAGTGCGCGGCGATGAACCGCGCGTACAGGCGTCGGCGCGCGCGTCGAGTCGGCGAGCGCGCGTCGACGTCGGCTTCCTCCGAGGCGACGGGGACGACGACGGCGGCGCGACATCCGACGAGACCGACGGACGCGCGACGGCGTATCAAACGCTTCGCGCTCATCGCGCGCGCGGTGAAGCTGACGCACGAAGACGCCGCGTGCGCGGCGGAGAGCATCGTGGACGTCGTGCCCATGGACGCGCGGACGATGCATCTTCGAGGGATCGGATCGAGCGCGGGGTCCAACGCGAAACTCGCGACGACGCAGACGAGAGGCGGCGACGACGTCCGCGAGTTCACGACGCAGACCGAGCTCGGCGACCGCAGAGACGTCGTGAGCCAGTGCCCGGAGGACCTCGGGACGAGCCGCGAGCGGTGCGAGGCGATGCGCGGCGTCGCCGGCGTCGATTCGCGCGAGGAGAGGCGGGCGACGGCGGCGAGAACCGCGACGCGTTGGGCGAGGGCGACCGGGGATCTGCAGCACAGCAAAGACCGGCGCCTGAGCGCGTTCATCGCGCGCGCGGGCGCGTGCGCGGACGTGCTCCTGCGCGAGCGGCGCGTCGCGAGCGGCGCGACGTGCGGCGTCATGCGGCGCGCGAACGGCGAGATGAAGCCCAACGCGGTGAAGGGCGCCGCGGGCTCGCTCACCGCGGGGTACGTGGCTCTCCACGACGACGCGCTCACGAGGAACCGCCGCGTGATGGCGACCGCGTTCGCGCCATCCGGGACGCGAACCGGCGCGGCGTCGCTGCTCATCGCGTACGGTCCGAGCGACGCGCGCGCGCACGGCGTGGAAGGGGACGGGCTGCTGTTGGTTTGGGATTTAGCCGCCGCCGCGACGCCGCGGCCGTCGGCGGCGATGCGATGCGAGGGCACGCCGACGTGCGTCGCGTGGGGGCCGGGGCGCGCGCGCGCGCTCGCGTTTTGCGGCACCGAGGACGGCGCGTTGTGCGCGTGGGACTTGCGCGAGCTGGAGGATCACCACCGCGCGGGAGGCGGCGGCGGCGAGGCGGGATCCGCGGACGAGTCGGAGAAATTCCCCGTCCTCCGCGGCGGCGCGATCCGACGGCCGTCGTACTGCACGGAAGCGCACTCCGCGACGTTCCCGGAGGACGGCGGGTCGATCGTGTCCGTGGGCGTCGCGATGGACGCCGTCGGGGACGACGACGCGACCGGAACCGGCGACGACGCGCGCGGGAAGACGAGCGAGTTCCACGTCGTCGCCGTCGACTGCTGGGGCGTCGCGAACTCGTACCTCGTCTCGACGCTGACGAAACGAGAAGCCGCGGACGCGGCGCTGTCGGACATGGGCATGCGGTTCGGGTCTCGCGTCCGACTCGTGAGGGCGTCTTCGGAGCTGAGGTACGGCGGCGAGGGCGACCGCGGCGGGAGCGGCGGGCAGCGCGTGAGAGACGCGGTGGTCGTGAATCGAGCCGGGCTCGCGTCGGAGTTTTTCGTCGCCACCGAGTCCGGGCGAGTCCTTCGCGGGGCGCGGTACGGCGTCGCGCCGCTCCCGAGAGCGTTCGCGCTGTGCGATCCGCTCGAGCCCGGTCGCGGCGCCGCGGTCGCGCCGATGAACGCGGCGGTGTCGATCAGTTTCAACCCGGTGTTTGAACGCGCGTTTCTCGCCGCGCACGTCAACGGTTCCATCGGTTTGTACGTCGACGCGAGAGGAAGCCTCGCGCTTCGACGGTGGGACGGCGTCACCGGCGGGGAGATCGTGTGCGTGCGCTGGTCCCTCGCGCGACCGTCGATGTTCTTCGTGTTGGACTCGCTGTGTTACGTGCACGTGTTCGACGTGCTCACGCGAGCGACGAACGATCCGATCCACGTGGAGTGCTTCGGTAAGGTTGAACGCATCGTCTCGCTCGAGCTCGCCGCCGCCGGGGACGACGACGGCGACGGCGGCTCGGGGAAGCAGTACCTCGCGTCGTTGGCGTACGATGACGGACGGACGGACGTGCACGAGATAAGCGCGGAGTTTAAGCGGTGTACTAGGGAGGAGATGGACGCGACGCGCGCGTTGCTCACTTAGAGGTTAGAGATTTTGTCATTTCGATCTCTCGTCGATCGCGATGCTAATAAATACGCGCCGCGTTCGTTCACGCGTCGCGTCGGTCTACGTCTATCAGCGCCCTCGCGTTATTCCTACGATCCCGGCGCGCCGCCCAATAACGCGCCTCTGGTCGCCCGCACGTCGTCTTCTTGTGACCGTGCTCGCCGCATATGCTGCACGGCTGCGTGGCTGGGAAATTCGATTTAATCCGCCCGCCGTCCAGCATCCGCCGCCGTAATATGCCCACGTAGTTCGCCCGGTGTCGTCGTAACCCCCGTTTCGCGGCGGCATCCTCCGCGGACAGCGTCGGGTCCGCGATCATGTCCTCCGCGGCTAACGTCGCGAGCTCGCGTTCCCTCGCGTCGATCGCGCCGTCGCTCGCGCCGTCGAAATCCTCGCCGTCGAAATCCTCGCGCGAAAAGTCGTCGTCGTCCTCCGCGTCCCCCCCCGCCTCTTCCAACCGCGTCGCCTTATTCCTCACGTTCACGCGATACTTCGCGTCTATCCCCACCCTCTCGCACGCCTCCGAGAGCGACAACCACCCCGACGTCGACTCGCGCCTTCGAAGCAGCCACAACTTCGCGGCGACCGTCTCCTTCCCGTCGTCCCTCGCCGTCCCCGGCCCCCAGCACGTCCTCGCGTCGTGTCCGAACACGCCGCACTTCCCGCACCTGCGCGTCGCGAGCGATCGCTTCACCGCGGGCGAGGACGACAGCGCGACCGGGCACGACCGGCGGTTGTGCCCGCGCTCTCCGCATACGCCGCAGCGATTCGAGACTTTCGACGCGCTCAGAACGCTCGCCTCGCGGCCGCTCGTCCACAACGTCACGTCGTCCTCCTCCGTCGGTCGGCCCCGCGCGTCCACGCTCTTCCGCGCGCGCCGCGCGTCGGCGCCGCCGTACTTCTGCTCGTAGTACGCGACTAAATCTTTCCCTCGGGGTCGACCGGACGCGCTCGCGCCCCGCGTCGTCGTCGTCGTCGTCGTCTTCGTCTTCGTCGTCGTCGTCTCGTTCGGGTTCGGTCGCGCGCGGAGCGTCGCGTCGAGAACGCATCCGCGCGCGTCGTGCCCGAACGCGCCGCAGACGCCGCAGCGCGTCAGCGCGAGCCGCGTCGCGTTCGCGTTCGCGTTCGCGTTCGCCGCGGCGGTCGCGTCCGATTTCGCGACCGCGGCGTCGTGCGCCGCGTTGATGCCGGACCGCCACGCGTCGACCGCGGAGAGATCCCCGAGCGACGCGTACAATCCGAGCTGCGCGCTGAGGCCCGCGAAGAGCTCGCGCTGCTGCCGCCGCCCCGCGCCCGTCGCGTCCGTCGCGCCAGTCGCGGGCGAGGCGACGCGCGCGCCTCGCGCGGCGGGGCGGAAGCTCGGCGTCGGCGTCGGCGGCGCCGCGGTGTCGTCCGCGCCGTCGTCGTCTTCGTCGTCGTCGTCGTCGCGAGCGGACGATCGACGCGACGACGACGACGACGCGCGCGCGACGGCACCGTCGACGCGGCGTTTCGCCGCGGTCGCGCATCGACGCCCGCGCGCGCGATGCGGGCCCGCCGAGCACCGCGCCCCCGCCCACCACGCGCGCGGCGGCGCCGCCTGCGCCATGTCGTCTGCGCTCGCGTCGCGCGCGCGGGGCGGGCGTCGAAACTTCTCTCGTCCCCTCGGAGACGACGACGCGACGCGGCAGCCAGGCGCAGCGCAATCGTCTGATGCCGCGGATCCAAGTCACCAATTCCGGAAGGAGCAATCGAACGATTCCGACGCGCCGCGCGTCAGATTCGAGCGCGCGAGCGAGCTCGCGTTTCGCACTTCGCCGGCAATCATGGCTGCCGATAACTACCTGTGCGCGCCCCGCCCTGGTCGCGTCCCAGGCGCCGTCCGCGGCGGCGACGGCGTCGGACGTCGCGTCCGCTAATTAATTTTGCATTCCCCATTTCCACACCTTGCGGACAATTCCGCGGACGGAATCGAATTGCTCGCGACGAACGACGCTGACGCGCGCGTCCCACCCCTCCCCTCACCCCTCACCCCCTCCCCAGGCTGCACGACAAAGCCCTCGCGGCGACGCTGCAGTCGTCCATGGACTTCTCGCAGCTCGAGGACGCGGACCCGTCGTGCGCGGACGGCTCGCGCGTCTTCTACGAGCGCGAGGTGCCCTTCGAACTTCGCAGCGTGGACGGACTCGAGACCCCGGAGGAGGTGGGCACGCTCGAGGCGGTGCGAGTGAAAATCTGCGTGCAAGGCCCGGACGGCGCGTACACGAACGTCAAGATCGAGCTGTGCTCGGAGAGCAACTTGTTCTTCCACTACACGCACGACCTGGACACCGCGGCGTACGCGGCGTTGCAGGAGGGGCAGAGGCTCATGGTGGATTTCAAAGACTACCCCGCGGTGATTCAGAGGAACCTGAACAACTGCATCAAGCAACCGCACGCGTTCCTCGCGGTGCTCGTGATGCAAAAGACCGGCGGCGCGAGGTTGGACTTCATTCAAAACATGGAGTACAAGTTCGTGGAGCTGCTGTCGATCGACTTGGACTCCACGCCGGAGGAGGCGACGCGCGCGCACGTGACGTATCGATACAACGCGATGAAAGGGCGACTCGCGCTGTGCCAGGCGAGGCTCGCGGACGTGAACGCGCTCGTGAAGATCAAGAACCCGTCGCTTCTGTTGCAGCTGAAGAACGAGGAGCGGTCGCGGAAGGGGGTCCGGTCGCCGTGACGAGCGTCGCGTCGGTCGTCGGTGGTCGGGTCGGCGACGAGCGAGAGCGGAGGGAGAGAGAAGGGGGACGTGTACAGTGAGTACTAAGCGTGCGAGTCAGCCGTTCGCGAGCGCGAACGGCGGCGGCGAACGGAGCGAGCGCGGCGAGGCGCGGCGCGTGTAAAGAATCAACTCAATTGTTAACAATCGACGCGCGCGCGCGCCGTCGCCGTCGCCGCGCGTCGTCACGAGAAAAACTTCAACCCCGGCCGGGGCCCGCCGCTCCCACCCGCGGGCGCGGCGCCCAACGGCTGCGACCGCCCGCGCGGCGGCGTCGGCGGCCGGTCGCGATTCAACCCCATCTGCCACGACCCGAGCATCTCCTCGTCCTCATCCTCCATCCCGTACAACGCCGCGGGCGGGAGCGGGTGGATCATCTTCGGATACAGCGTCAGGTCGCGCCCCAAGACGAGAATCGCCCCCGCGTTGTTCGCGGTGCCGCAATAATTCGTCGCGCTAAACACGGTGATCAACAACCCGCCGGCGAACCGCTCGAAGCCGTCCATGACGCACTCGTGCGCGCGGATGATCATCTGCAGATCGTTCGTCTCGCAAAACTTCCGGACGCGGTCGGGGCCGAACGTCACGAGCCCGGGACCGCGCGCGTTCGGTCGCAGACCCTCGATCTTATCGTTCTCCGTCGGGTCGGACCAGAGGACGTCCATCAGCGTGATCCCGCCGCTGTCCATCGTGAGCGGACGTTCGAGCGCCTCGAGCTGCGAGATGTGCGTGATCGACCGCCCGATGCCGCCGTGCATGCACGCGACGCGGTCCTCGATCACCGCCGCGAGCGGGAGCCACTGGAACATCGTGTTGAAGCGGTTCCACGCGATGGATCCGGCTTCCTCGCCGAGGCGTTCGATGCACTCGATCCGGAAACCGAACAACGCGTTGATGTCCGCCTCCTCGTGGTTTCCTCGCAGCAGATGCACGTTCTCGGGGTACTCCACCTTCAGCGCGAGGAGCAGCGACATCGTCTCGAGCGAGAACGCCCCGCGGTCGACGTAATCTCCTAAGAACAAGTAGTCGATGTACGCGATGTCCCCCGCGGTGGACGGCGAGCCGTACTCCGCGAACAGACGCATCAGATCCCCGAATTGCCCGTGCAGGTCGCCGAAAATTTTCGTCGGCGCTCTCAAGCGCAGAACCGTGGACTCCTTCGCGAATATTTCCTCCGCGGCGGCGCACAGCTCGTCGATCTCCGCGGCGTCTAGGATGAACGACCGGTCCGCGGGGGGCTCCCACGCCCGCGGGTGCAAAAGTTCCGCGAGAACTTTCTTGTGCACGCTGTCGTCCGCGCCGTCGTCCTCGGCGTCGAACCCGCCTCTCCCGTCGGGGGTGCCGTACCCGGGGTCCATCATCGCCGGCGTTTTTCTCTCGCTCCCCGGGCCGCCGCCGCTCTTCTTATCGCTCTCCAGCAAATGAACCCCCGGACCGATCCGCTTGTTCTCGTTCTCGAACTGATCGATCGACAGCTGCCGGACCAGCGACCCCAACCCTCCGCTCGAGTCCGCGCCCGCGGCGACCACGACCGCGCGGTGATGCAGCCGCACGTCCGTCCCGGGCGTCCCCCGCGTCCGGGCACCCGTGCTATTCGCTCGCTTAGACACGGACCCGGGAGACGGCGTGCGCGCGGAGGCTCCGCCGCCGGAGGCTTCGGGCGGGGAGTCTAAGGACACGGACGTGCGCTCCGCGAGCGCGACGGCGGCTTCGGCTTCGTCCGAGGAGAGCTTCGCGAGCGACGCCGCGCCGATGTTCGGCGGCGAGCCGTCGTCGCTCCCGGGGGAGTCGACCGCGAAGGAACCCCCGAGCGGCGTCCCGAACCCGCCGGTCCGATTAGATTGGTTCTTCCCGCCGTTCTTCTTCCCGCTCGCGTCCGACGACGTCGCGCGCGTCGTCGTCGTCGTCGTCTCGGTTTTCAACGGCGGCAACCCCCCCATCTCGACGGCGCGCGTCGCGTCGTCCAAAAGCCCGACGTCCGCGAGCCAGTCCCTCCACGCGGGCGCGTTCACGTCGATCACCTCGCTCAGCGCCGCGAGCGCCTCCGCGCGCGTCATCCCGCTCTCGCTCAAGGACTCCTCGGACACGTACATGTCGCCGAGGAGATTGCCGCCGCGCAACCCGCCGCACGAAAACACGAGCGGCCCGACGCCGGCGACGGCGTGCCGACACCGCCGAGACGCCGCCGCGCACGCCGCCTTGCTCCCCTTGTTATCCCCCGACGCGGTCACGAACGACCACCCCGCGCTCGGCCCCGCGGACGTGTTCAACACCGCGAGCGAGGACGCGTCGTCGACCATGCTGCCCCCCCCCAGCGCGCCGCCGGACACGTGCAGCCGCGTGCCGATGAACGCGACGCTGTGCTGATACCGCGCCGTCGGCGCCTCCCCCGGCGCGGCCGCCCACTCCCACCGCCCGTCGCGGTGACGCGCCAGACCGAACGCGTCCGCGAGCGGCGCGCTGTCCGCGCCGCGGCCGCCGCACAGGAGAAGCAGCCCGTCCGCCCTCGGCGCGGCGGCGGCGTACATGCGGGGCGGCGGGACGTCGCCCGTCGGGTTCATCTTGCTCCACTCGTACGGCTTGGACGTCGTGTCGAGGCACCACGCGTCGCCCAGCAGTTTCGACCCGTCGTTCCCGCCGTGGACGACCAAGAATCGCTGCGCGACGAACGCGACGACGTGCGCGTATCTCTGTCCAGGGCCTGGACCGCGGACGACGACGCGGTGCCACCGCGGCGCGCCCTGCAGGTCGAGGACGTGGAGGTCCTCCGACGCGAGCCCCGCGGGGCCGATGCCGCCTTGGACGACGATCATGTTGCCGACCGCCGCCGCGGAGTGCGCCGCGCGAGGGGACGGGCCCTCGCCCGAGGCTTCGATCTTGGTCCAAATCCCGGATCGCACGTCGAAGGAGTGCACGTCGGACGTCGCGCCGGCGAGGCCTGCGTGATGAGAGAGGATGGAAGGAAGGGTGGAAGAGACGCGGGAGGTGAGGACGTGAGGAGGAGGACGCGTTCGTTGAGACGGCGCCGCGCGAAGGGGTCGAGCGAGCTCCGAGCGGCGACGCGCGCGGGGGATGGACGCGGGAGACGCGCGCGAACACCGCGCGGGCGCGCGGGATGGAAAGCGCGCGCGCGTTCGACCGAGTCGCGCGAGATCGCGCGGCGTCGCGAGAAGACGCGCGCGCGAGATTTCATCTCGCGCGGGGCGGGGCGCCGTGGGCACGCCGCGCGAGAGGACTCACGTATCCCGCTCGTGCTGCCGTTCGGGCCGTCGCCCTCGAGCGCGGTCGCGCCTCCGAAGACGATCAGGCGCTGCCCGCCGCCGTCCGCGGGGACGCACGTCAGCGTGTGACCGCATCGAGGGCCGGGGTCGTCGTCGCTCCGCGCGACGTCGTGGTGGAACTGCGCGCACAACATCGCGCGATCCGAAATCGATCAATCGATAGTTCGATCGATCGCGGCGCGCTTCAAACGCGGAAGACGCGAACACCAGACGCGGTCGCCAGAGCCGCCCGAGTGAACGCGGTCGCGAAGAAACGCCGCGCGCGCGAGCGTCGCCGGGCTCGCGGAAACGGGCTCGCGTCGACGTGCGTCGCGCGAGTCGCTGTGGCGACGCGCGACCCGTCGCGTCGTCGCGCGCGTCCGGTCGGGCGAATGGTGGCGTCCCATAACCTGCACTAACTTATTTTCGCGAACTTTTCCGTTGAGCGAACCGGCGGAACTTCGGAAACGCTCGCCGGGCTTCCGGAGTTGAGTCATCGCCGACCACATCGTCCCGCGCGCGCGCGACGAGACGCGCGCGACGGCGGACCTCGACGCGTCCGCGATGGAGACGCTGCGCGGGAAGTACGACGCGACGACGCGTCTGCTCGCGGCGCAGTGCGATACGATCGAGCGGCTGCGCGCGGAGCTGAAATCGGCGCGCGCGGGCGCCGGGGACGGCGCGCCCTCGGCGACCGCGTCTCGAGAGGGGGGGAAGGAAAATCTCGAGACGCGCGGCGCGCGCGACGGCCCGCGCGACGGCGGCGTCGACGAGGGACGCGAGCGCGAGCATCGACGCGCGCGGAAAGTCATCAAGACGCAGGTGCGCGCCGCCGAGGATCGCGCCTCGCGCGTCGTCCCCCCCGACCCACCGCGCCCCGAGATCCCGTCGTCGTCCCGTCCACGCGCGCCGTTCCGTCGTCCATCACCGTCGCGCGTTCCGACGCGGAACCGCGCGCGTCGTCCCCCCCCCCTCCCCCTCGACGCGCGCGTCGCCGACGCCCGCTCCCCCGCCCTCCCGTCGTCCCAGAGCGATGAGATTCGCGCGTTGCGCGAGAACGTCGAGTGCGCGGAGGCGGCGTCCGAGGCGCTCGCGTCCAGGGCGCTCCTCGCCGAGCGCGCGCGGCGAGAGACGGAAGACGCGGCGACGATCCTTCGCGACGATTACGCCGCCGCGACGCAACGCGCCGTCTCCGACGCGACCGCGGCCGCGACCGAACGCGACCTCGAGGCGGATCGCGCGGTTCGCGCGACGACGGAGCGCGACCGCGCGGAGGAGCGCGCGAAAGCCGCGGAGGAGCGCGCGAAAGCCGCGGAGGAGCTCGCGCGCGCGGCGTGCGACGACGCGAGAGACGCGCGCGACGCGGAGGCGGCGGCGACGCGCGCGGCGACGACGGCGGCGGCGGAAAACGCGACGACGCTCGAACGCCTCGACGCGACGCGATGCGAGCTCGAGGACGCGCGCGCGAGGCTCGCGACGTCCGACGCGCGAATTTCCGCCGCGAGGGAGGACCTCGCGTGGGCGAGGAAAGACGCGGACGAGGCGAGGGACGCGGCGCGCGTCGACGCCGCCGCCGTCGTCGCCGCGCGCGCGGACGTCGCCGCCGCCGCGGACGCGCGCGACCTCGCGACCGCGCGCGCGTCCGCCGCGGAAGCGCGGCTGGACGCGCTCGCGCGCGAGAAAAGCGACGCGCTCGCGAAGGTTGAGGACGCGCGGAGGGAGATGGAAGCGAGAGTGAACGACGTCAGCGCGGACCTCGCCGCCGCGCGCGCGGCGGCGACTGCGGCGCATAAGAAACTCCACGTGCAACGCGCGGAGGCGGATGACGCCGTCGCGAGCGAGCGCGAGCTCAGAGAACGCGCGGAGCGCGAGGCGGCGACGCTGAGAGAGAAGCTCGCGGCCGCGGAGGACGACTACGCGCACGCAGAACAGCTCACCGTGGAGGCGGTGCGCGAGCTGGAGACGGAACGCGCGGCGGCGCGAGCGGCGGCGGCGGAGGATTCGATCGAGGCGATCGTCGCCGCTCGCGTGAAGGACGCGATGGAGTCTCTGAACGCGGAGTGGGAAGCGAAGCTCGAGTCTGCTTGCGCGAAGAACGAAGGCGAAGTCGCCGCGTTGCGCGCGGCGGCGGCGAGCGCGGCGGAGAAGGCGGCGGCGGACGCGGAGGAAGCCGCCGCCGTCGCCGTCGCCGTCGCGGCGACGACGGAGGATGCGACGACGGAGACGGAGGTCGCGCCGCCGCCGGCGGCGACGACATCCCGCGGCATGACCGCGGCCGCGCCGTCGCCGCGTCCCGTCGCGAAGTTGATCATCCGCCCCAAGCACGCGCTCGCGCCGTCGAACAGCTCGCGGAAGACGCTGAGCAAACTGCGCGCGAAAGCCGCCGCGCTGCAAACGTCGCTCGCGCTCGAGCGATCGACCCGGGCCGAAAACGCCGCCGCGCGCGTCGCGTCGATCGAAGCGCGAGCGAAGCGCGAGACCGAGGCGCTGGAACGAAAAGCGCTCGCGCACGCCAAGGCGATGGAAGAACGCGTCGCGGAGGCGGAGGCGAAGCTGACCGCCGCCGCGGACCGGTGGCTCGTCGTCGGCGACGCGTACGAAGCGTCGACGAACGAAAAGCTCGCCGCGAACGCGAAGACGACGGACGCGTTCGGCGTTCGCGTCGACGCCGTCGCGGAGAATGCGACGGATGCGGTCGCGCGCGCGGAGGACGCGATGAAAGCGCTCGCGAGGAAGGAGAAAGACGTCTCGAAACGATTAGACGAGGGCGCGGCGACGCGAGAAGAAGAACTCGCCGCCGTCAAAAACGCGGCGAAGAAGAGCGCGGAACGCGTCGGCGCCGCGGAAGTCGCCAAGGCTGCCGCGGAAGCGCGAGCCGCGCACGCGGAGGCGCGGTTACGGCACGCGGAGGCGAACGAGTCCATCGCGGTCGCGGACGCGTCCGCGGCGAGGGACGCCGCGGACGCGGCGAAGGCGCGCGCGGTCGCCGCGGAGTCGCGCGCGAGCGAAATCGAAGCCGCGGCGTCGACGGCGGCGGCGACGGCGGCGTCCGCGCTCGCCGCGCTCAAGGCGGACCTCGCGAAGGCGACCGCGGAGGCGGACGCCGCCAAAGACGCGTCAGCGGAGGCGATCGCGAGGGCGGACCGCGCGGAGGACGCGCGGACGCGGTCGAACGTCGACGTCGTCGACGCGCTCGCGAGGGCGCGCGCGGCGGAGAGCGCCGCGGCGGTTTCCAAAAACGAAGCCCTCGAGGCGTGCGCGCGCGCGGAACGCGCGGAGACCGCGCTCGAGGGCGCGGTAACGCGCGCGGCCGCCGCGGAAGCCGCGGCGTTGGACGCGAAGCTCGAAGCGCACCGCGCGTCGTTGGCCGAGGGCGAGGCGAAAGCCGCGGCGGAGATGAGCGAAATGCGCGCGGAAGCCGCGGAGGCGGCGGCGGAGACGGAGGCGGAAGCTGCCGAAGCGTTAGGGATCACGGACGGGTCCAAGGGCGCGCGCGCGATGGCCGCGGCGGCGCGGACGGTCAGAGACGCGCGCGCCGCCGCGACGGCCGCGGAGAAGGCGCGCGCGGTCGCGGCGAAGGAAGCCGAGGAAGCCGTCGCGGCGGCGCATTCGCGCGCGTCCGCCGCGGAGACGAACGCGACGCTCGAGCGCGCGCGCGCGGCGGAAGCGATCGAGGCTGCGGAGGCGCGCGCGCGCGACGCGACCGCCGCCGCGATCGAGGCTGCGGAGGCGCGCGTCGTGGACGCCGAGCGCGCGAGCGCGGACGCGGAGAGACGGGTGGCGGCGGCGGAGGCCAAGGCGGCGGCGGCGGCGAAGACGGCGGTGCTCGACGCGGAGGCGAGGGTCGCCGCGGAAGCGTGCGCGGCGGCGGCGCGCGAGACCGCCGCCGCCGCGTCCGCGGCCGCCAAAGTCGCGGAGACGCGCGCCGCGCGCGCGGAGGCTGAGGCGAGAGAGGCGTCGGAGAGACTGCGCGACGCGGAGGCGAACGTCGTGAAGGAGCGCGCCGTCGCCGCCGCGGCGATTGAAAAGGCGCGAGAGCGCGCGGACGAGACGGCTTGCGCCGCCGCCGCGAAGCTCGCCGCCGCGGAGGTGCGCGTCGCGGAGGCGGAGATGGCCGCCGCGGCCGCGGTCGCCGCCGCGAACGCGGACCACGCGGCGGCGATCAAACTGTCGGACGAAAAGGTGTCGGAAGCGATGAAACTGTCCGAAGAAAAGGTGTCGGAAGCGATGAAACTG
>MDSW01222130.1_pt1 | contig 36547 bp, 20 predicted proteins | sample 811171 | NCBI WGS metagenome assembly MDSW01 (sample SAMN05326641, study PRJNA326480) | marine metagenome | isolation source: seawater | place: Atlantic Ocean: North West | collected 2012 | reverse complement strand
GCGGAGGTGGACGCGGCGAGGGGGGCGCCGAAACCGTCCGCGTCGTCCTCCACCGCCGCGCGGAGCTTCGCGTTGAAGAGCGCGATCGCGGCGGCGTCGAGCGGGCCGTCATCGTACCGCGTCGTCGGCGCGGTGTCGCGGCGGCGCGCCGAGGGGGAGGACGGGGAGGACGCGTCCGAGCGCGGGTAGTACGCCACGCTGCCGTTCAGCAGGCCGTACCGCACCGCGACCACGTCGGGGGCGTCCGACGTGGCGCGCCCCGACGACGCGGAGGAGGCGCGCGCGGGGAGGCGGCGAGCGCGGCGAGCGGGGGGGCGGCGCTTGCGCGCGACGCGGCGCGCGGACGGACGCGACGGAGCGAGCGAACCCACCGACGCCATCGCGGCGTGGAGGCGCGGAGGGGAGTGGACGAGACGACGCGGGGGGGTCGCGCAAGGAAGCGCGACAAGTTCCCGGGAGCGCATCAGCGCTGAGAGAACAAGTTGTTGTCGCTGCCGCGCGCGCGGGCGCGGCGCGGCCAGGCACTTGAGTTCGCCGCGCGACCGGCTCGCGCCTGGAATTTCAGAGACGCGTGCCCTTTCGTCCCTCTCGGCGATCGCCCCCCCCCTCCGCCGCACTTCCGGCCGCGCGCCACGTTTCGGACGCGGTCGCGCCTCGTTCCGTCTCGTCGCCCTCGCGGCGCGTAGCATGTTCATCAGCGCGGTTCTGCAGGCGGTCAAGAAAGGCCCGAACGCTCGCGGCGGTCTCGTCTGGAAGACGCACGCATTCTGGAAGGTGTCCAAGACGCGCAAGGCGAACGTCCGCAAGAAGCTCCTCGCCCTGAACGCGGTCAGGGCGACGCTCGCGGAGGCGGCCGCGCTCGAGGCGAAGTCCACCCCCGGCGCTCTGCCCAAGCCCCCCTGACGCGCGACGCGCGACGCGTCCGGGTCACCGCCGCCGCGGCGTCCGCGGGCGTGGGTTAGGGTTCGTCCCGCGAAGACCACGCTCGGCGGACGCTCGGATTCGACTCGCTCGTCCTAGACGAAAAGGATTCGCCATGCCCAACACGATGGCGACGCCTCGCCCGACCTCCCCGGGCCTCTCGTACGCCTCCCCGCCCCCGCCGACGCCGCGCCACGGCGACGAGATCGCGATCGCGGGCGAGTTCGTGCACACGAAGTGTCCGAACCTCTGCGTCCTTTGGTTCGACCCCGACGGCTTCGACGCGTACGATCGATCCCCCCCCCTCCCCGCCGACGCCGCGCCCGGGGCGACCCCCGCGCAGGCGGCGGCGCACGGCGCGACCGCGGTCAGGGTGCCCAGGCACGGCGCGCGCAGGCTCGGGGGCCCCGGCGGGAGCCTGGTGGTCGACCGCGAGGACCTGAACGCGGCGCTGACGCAGATCGTGATTCACTACGACGGGTGCGGTCGAAGCCGCGCGTGCTTCGAGACGTTACACCGCGAGCGGGGACTCTCGTGCCATTTCCTCATCGACCGCGACGGGCGCATCTACCAGACCCTGGACGCGATCGAGCGCGCGTGGCACGCGACGCGCGCGAACGACGCGAGCGTCGGCGTCGAGCTCGCGCACGTCGGCGCGGTCGAGGAGGAGGATGAGAAGGCCTCCGAGTTCAGGGACGACGACGACGCGGGGCGCTTCGGGAAAACAATCGCGAGGGGGACGGTGAACGGGCGGAGGCTGGCGCAGAGTCCCTTCGAGGACGCGCAGTACGAGGCGCTGGCGCGACTCACCGCCGCGCTCGCGAGGGAGTTCCCCGCGCTCGCGGAGACGTTCGGGCCGAGGGAGCCGGAGGACACGAGCGCCGAGGCGAAGCTCGCGGCGGAGATCGAGCGCGTCAAAAACGGCGAATCGCTCGCGGAAGCCGAGGACAAAAAGCGGAACGAGAGGCGGCGCGTGAGGGGGGAGAAGCTCGCCGACGCGGAGCTGCGCGCGTTCCGGGGCGCCCTCGGGCACTGGCACGTGCAGGCGAACAAATTCGACCCGGGGCCCGCGTTCGACTGGGACAGGTACGAGGCGAGAACCAGGGCGCTGCTCGCGGGGGAGACCCCGTAGGAGAGGACCCGCGAGGTTTTATTAACGGTTTTTCGTCAGCCTCTCGGCGCGTCGTCGTCGAACCGTAGTCCGGGTCGCCCGTCTTCAGATCGTCGCGCGCCCCTCGCGACGACCGCGTCGGCCTCGACTCCCCCCGCGGCCTCGCGCGATGTTCGGGAGCGCGCTCCGCTCCGCGTCGCGGCGTTTCGGCGCGGCGGCCTCCCCGCACGTCTCGCACCGTCTCGCCGAGCCCGCGACCCCCTTCTCGCGCGGCGTCGTCGCCGACTACGATCCCCTCGCCTCGCGCGGACGCCCTCATCATCATCATCCCTCATCATTCGCGTCGTCGCGCGACGCGTCCCTCCCGCGGTCCTCCTTCCATCGCGGGTACGCCGCCAAGCGCGCGTCGCCCCGAGGAGGTCACCGTCGACCGAGCAGGCCGCCCCCCACCGCGAAGTCCGCCTCGGCCCTGCGCCCCGTCTCGGCGTCGTGGACGGAGGTGCGCGACCCCCGCGGCGGCCCCTCGTACTGGTGGAACCGCGACACGAATCAAACCACGGGCGTGGGCGAGCCGAGGCCGACGACGTACCGCCTGCCCCCCCGCGACGCCGCGACGGGCGGCGGCGGCGCCCTCACGCGCCCGTACAACGAGAGGGGGGAGCCCACCCTCGGGCTGAAGATGGGGCAGATGGTGGTGTTCGGGTTCGGCGGCGCGCTCGGGGTGATGTTCGTCTCCGGCGTCGTCGCGATGATCAGCCGAGGCGCAGGCGCGGAGGGGCGCAAACGCGCCGATGCGGAGGAGGAGAAAGCCGCCGGGAACCGATACGCAAACCGATACGCGAACCGAAACGGGCTCGCGTCGTGTAAATGAACGAAGTTGATACGAACGGTGTCATCTTAAACGTTACGCGCTCGCGGTGGTGGACTCCAGACTCGACCGCCGGGTCCCCCGGAACAAACTATCTGCGGAGAGAAAGAACCTCCCCCAAAAAACAACTCTCGTCGCTCGTGTTCGGTCGCTCCCAGGAAATTCGATCTCGTCATCATCGAAACCCGGGGCGTGCCAAACGTTTTCGCCAAAAAACGAACGTCAACTCTGCGATTTTCTCCTCGTCCTCCGAGAGCGGACGGCGGCGCTCGCCGCTCACCCGCTCACCCGCTCACCCGCGCGCCCTCCTTCCTCGCGAGCATCTCCCCGAGCGCCGCGAGCGCGGATTTCTTCCCGCCGACGACGTCCCTCGCGGCGGTCGGGGGAAGGACCGCGCCGCGCCGAGCCTCGGTCGCGGCGTCCGCCGCGCGCTTCGCCGCGCCCTTGGACCTCGGCGACGAATGCCCGTCGGAGGGCGAGACGAAGCCGCCGCCGCCGCCGCCGGGAGGGGGCAGGTCGTCGACGCGCGTCACGCGGAGCGGCGCGCGTCCGTGGCCGAGGGCGATGCCGGACGCGCCGCGCGCGGCGGCGGCCGCGTCCGCCGCGCGGCGGAAGCGCGCGAAGAAAACGCCGAGTCGTTTCGGCGCCGAGGCGTTTTCGTCGTCGGTGATGATTTCGGCGTCGAACCGGACTCGCGGGCGAGCGCGCCCGGCAGGTTTCGCGCGCGCGTCGTTGTTTTTGGGTCGGCGGTGCCAGCACGCGTCCAACTCGCCGAAGGTGGCGAAGAACGCGGCGAGCTCGCGGCCGGCGAGCGCGGCGGGGACGTCGTCGACGCGGAGGAGGCGCGACGCGGAGGGTTCCACGGCGGCGGCGGCGCGCTCGAGTCGGTCGGCGCTCGCCTCCGCCGCCACCGCCGCGACGTCCGGCGGCGGGCGCGCGGCGGCGGTGGTGGACGAGCACGCGGGGGAGGCGGCGGTGGGCGCGGGCGCGTTTTCCGGCGTGGCGAAAAGCCACGAGGCCGCGACCGGGGCGTCCCCCGGCGAACACCAGGCGAGCGCGCCGTCGGCCCGGGAGTCCGCGAGAGCGGCGGGCGCGGCGGCGCGCGGGCGCGGCCGTCGCGCGGGCGCGGGGGGGAGCGTCGCGAGGGACGCCGCCGCGCGCGCCGTCGCGGACGCGTCCTTCGGGGTCCTCGCGAGGGTTTTCCCCGAAACCTCGCGCGCGTCCGGCGCGTCCGAGAGAACCTCGCGCGAGAGGAGCGACGAGTCGCGGAGCCCCGAGCGCGCCTCGCGCAGGGCGCGCAGCGCCGGCTCCGCCCCGATGCACATGCGCGTCGCGACCCGAGCGCGCCGGCGGGTGTGGCCGCGGGAGAGCGCCCGTCGGCGGCGAGGCACTTTTTGGCGGCACCGTTTGGCAACCGCGGCGGCACCGACGAACCGAAAACGACACCTCATTCGCCCCGGCGGAGCGCAAGCGCGTCGGCGACGGCACGGCGCGAGTTCCTCGGACGAGGCGATGAGGGACCGCGCGGTGGGATACGAATCGTCGCGTCGGAGCAAAGACGTCGAGGAAGAAGCCGCGAACGAAAGGAAGCCGCGAACGAAATAGATGGAGGTTTTCGAAAATCCTCAGATTTCATCACTGGTATTCATTCCTCTCAGAGGGCTCCGCCCGCCGCCGCGCGCGCGGCTCGGCGCCGGTTCGCGCGGCCGACGATTCCTGATGAACCGTCGCCCGCCTCTCCCCGCACGCACTGGCCCTCCGCGCCCCTCTCGCGCGTCATCCCCCCCCCCTCGCCCGCGCGCGCGTTCGCGATGCCGGCGCGCGGGGAGGCGGCGCTCCGCTCCGTCCGCGCGTTCGTCGCCGCCGCGCCCGGGTTCGCGCGCTGGCGCGCGACGATCGCGCCCCCGCCCGCGCCCCCGTCGTCCCCGCGTCGTCCCCTCGTCGGCGCCTCGCCCGCCCTCGCGCGCCGCGCCTTCGCCGCCCGCCCCCGCGCGGCGCCGATCCCGCGCATCGCGCCCGACGACGCCCCCCGCGAGTCCCACGGCGCGCGCGCGGAGCGCCTCCGCCGCGCCCGCGTCAGGCACGAGGTCCGCATGGCCGAGGCCCAGGCCCGCGAGGAGCTCGAGCGCGAATCCTGGGTGAAGCGCAAGCTCGCCGCCGCGCGCCGATGGACCCAAGACGCTCGATTCGACGACGACGCGGCGGAGGACGGTCGCGCCGGCGCCGCGGCGACCCTCCTGGGATCCCCCCGTCGTTCTGTCTCCTCTTCTTCTTCGGAGGACGAATCTTCTTCGGGCGACGACTCGACGCCGCGCGTCTCCGACTCGACGCCGCGCGTCTCCGACGTTCGGCCGTCCCGCCGCCGGGTCCCCCCCCGGCCGCGCGTCTCCGACCAGCGGTGCGTTCGCGTGGGCGTCGTCGGCGTGCCCAACGCGGGGAAATCTCAGCTCGTCAACGCTCTGTGCGGTTCCCAAATCTCCGCCGTCTCCCCGAAGACGAACACGACTCGGGTCGAGACGTTGGGCCAGGTCACGAGGGGCGACGCGCAGGTGGTGTTGCTCGACCTCCCCGGGATCGTCGGCGAGGAGCATCACCGCAACCCTCGGCACGGCGCCAAGGTGGCGGGCGCGTGGGCAGCGGCGGCGCAGTGCGACGTCGTCCTGTTCATCGTCGACGCGTTCCGGCAGGTCAAACGCCCCGACCCGAGGGTCGAGCGCCTCCTGACCGAGGCCCGCGGGGCGTTCGAGCGCGCCAGGTACGCCTCCGTGACCGGTCTCCGGGCGCCGCCGAGCGTGCTCGCGCTGAACAAGGTGGACCTCTTCGCGCCCGGCGACGAGGGGCGCGCGTCGCTCAAGGCGCTCGCGCGGCGCCTCGCGACGCTGGGCGCCTTCGAGCGGCTCTTCCCCGTGAGCGCGAAGCTCGGCCGGGGCGTGGAGGGGGTGCTGGAGCACCTCTTGGAGCGAGCGCCCGTCAGGCCGTGGGACCTGGATCCGGATAAGGCGACGGACGCGAGCGACGCGGAGCGCGCGATCGAGGTGGTTCGGGAGTGCGTGTACAGGCGCGTGCACCAGGAGCTGCCGTACAACGTCGTCCCGCTGCACGAGTCGTGGGAGCGGTTCCGGGACGGGAGCGCGAAGATCGAGCAGATCTTGGTCGTCGACTCGGTCGGCGCGAAGCAGATCCTCGTCGGGAGGAGGGGGAGCACGATAGGGCAGATCGGGATCAGGGCGAGGGTCATCCTGGAGGAGCTCTTCGGGCACAGGGTGCACCTCGTGCTGCACGTCAAGGTGAGGAAAAAAAATAACAACTCGCTCAGGGGGAGGGCGAGGACGGAGGCGTTCGAGAGGTACTGACTAGACGACCGACGAGACGAGCGGAGCGGACCGAGCGGGTTTCCGCGCGGACTTCCGAGCGGGTTTTCAAGCGTAGATCTACGCGCGGTGTGGAGTCATCTCCTCGCGGCGGTCTAGAGCTAGTAGTATCGTAGTATGAACTTGGTGAAAACACCCGCGCGCAAACCACCCGCGCTACTCACACGCCCGCTCTCGGACTCTCGACCGGATGGCGGGTCCCCGCGCGTCTCGTCATCTCGCCTTCTTCGCGTCGCCCTTCCCGTCGTCTTCCCCCTCCTCCCCCTCCCACCCCCCCTCGTCGTCCGCCTCCCACCCGAGCGCTTTTTTCGTTCGCTCGAGCGCCGAGAAGTACAGCGCCCCCCCGACGGAGATCTCCACCATCCTCGGCACGGCGCCTCGGAGCAACACCTTCGGCCCCCCCGTCTTAACCAGCTGCGCCAGACACGCCGCGCCCCGACACTCCAGCCCGGCGTTCATCGCGCACACCTCCGCCGTCCGCGCGACGTCCATCGGCGTCGTCACGAGGCCCGTGAACGCGCCCGCGGCGGCGCCGAGGAGCGCCAGCTCAGCCGCCGTGCGATCGCGCCGCCCGGGGTCGACGGCGCGCGCGTGCCACCGCCGCAACGCCTCGAACGTCGTGATCTGGATCGTGTCGAACGGGAGGTCGCGCGCGAGGAACTGCGGGTACCCCACGAACATCGCCGCGAGCGGTCTGGGGCTCCTGGCGATCGCGCGGAGCTCCGCGCCGAGCGTGCGCTTCGCGCTCACCTGCATCTTCTGCTTGATGGCGTCGCAGGGGGCGGAGAGGAGCGATCCCGCCAGCGCCGCGCCCGCGGCAGCGACGTGCGCGGGCACCGCGCGCGTCGACTTCAGCGCCTCGTACGTCGCCATGAACACGCCCGTGCCCGGGACGGAGCCGAGGGTGTCGATGACGAAGCCGCGGTAGAGCCCGCGGAAGAGCTCGCGGGAGACGACCCTCCTGCCCGCCGCCCCGACCGGGCGCGCCTGCAGGCGCGTCTTGATCGAATTCACGGGGAACATGCACGTCTGCACGGAGAAGGACGCCGCGCATCCGCTCAGGAGGCCGACGCGGAAGGCGCTCGGGCGAGGCGTCGACGCCGAGGAGTCGACGGAGGAGTCGCGCGAGGCGTCCCCGGGCATCGCGAAGGAAGCGCGGGATCGAGCGAGGGGGGAGGGGGAGGTTCGAGGGGGGTCGAGGGGCGCAGGAGGGGACCGACCGCGCGCGCGCCGATCGTCGCCGCGTAACAACGAGACGCGCGCCCGCCCGCCGCCGGAAAAACCGTTGGACGCGTCGAGCGTGCGACGGGCGGCGACGTGAGGCGAGGCGGCGCGCGCGCGCGTTCGATCGCGGCGGGGACCGACGGCGGCCCGACCGCGCACCTCGCGCGCCGCGCGCGCGGGCGGCGCGACCGAACCGAGCGCGCGCGGAGGGATGCGTGGGGCGGATCGGGCGTGCTGACGCACCCGTCTCGACCGCCGGGGCAGGACCGCGTGACCGAGACGCAATCACTCGCGACGCGTTTTCTCATCATGAGAATCCGAACTAAAACGCGTCTTCTCGCACGTTTTACTTTCAACGTTTTCCGCGCCCACTCCTCCTCCTCCCTCCTTCTCGCCTCCTTCGGGGTACGTTCACTCGAGGCTCTTGCTGACGATCTCGTACACGTTCTCGCTGAGCCCCTCGGTCTTGACGATCCGCTCGAGCTGCGCCTTCATCAGCCCCTGCCTCGTCTCGTCGTACTTCTTCCACCTCGTGAATCCCCCAGCCATCCGCGCGGCGACACCGCCGTTGAGCTTGTCCACCTCCAGCACGACGTCGCCCAGGAACTCGTACCCGCTCCCGTCCTTCGCGTGAAAGTTCGTGGGCGTGCCCGCCATGAACCCCCCGATCAGGGAGTACACCTTGTTCGGGTTCTTAATATCGAACGCGGGGTGTTTCGTGAGCTTCCTGACGTTCTCGACGTTCCCGGGCAGGCTCGCCGACGCCTGCAGCCCCAACCACTTGTTCATGATGAGGGGGTCGTGCTTCCACTGCTCGTAAAACGCGTCGAGCGCGTCGACGCGCTCGGGGCAGTCCCTCCCGACCAACGCCGCCAACGCGGCGACCTGGTCCGTCATGTTATCCGCCCCCTCGAACCGCCGCAGGCACTCCGCGTCCACCTCGGGGTCCTCGAGCGCGCTCAGGAGACCGAGGCACGCGTTCTTGAGCGTGCGCTCGGCGCGCGACGCGCCGTCGCGCGAGTACGCCTCCGCCGATTTGGCCTTCAAAACTTCCTCCAGAAGCGGCCTCAGCTCCGCGGCGAGGGTCTTGACGACGAACTCGCGCGCGGCGTGGATCACGTCCGGGTCCGCGGGGGAGACGAGCTCGGAGAGTTCGCCCTCGGACGGGATCGCCAAGCACCGAGCGATGAACGCGTCGTCGGCGCCGGGCTCGAGCGCCGACTTCAGAACGCTCCCGACGGCGTCGACGATCGCGCCGTCCATCTCGAGCGCCTCCCCGCGCGTCTCGTCGTCGACGAGCTTCAGCAGAGCGTTGCGCATCAGCGTCTGCCCCGCCTCCCACCGGTTGAACCCGTCCGAGTCGTTCGCGGCGAGGAAGATCAGATCGGCCGCGGTGAGGTCCGTGGTGAGCTTCACCGGCGCGCTGAAGTTGCGGAGAATGCTCGGCGTCGGCCTCTCCGTGACGCCGGCGAACACAAACGTCCGCGACGCCTCCGAGAACCGAAGCACCTTCGTCGTCTCCGCCGACGAGCCGTCCTCCTCCTCGCCGACGAGCCTCAGGGGCATGTCCGAGCCGTCGGGCGCGACGAGGCCGACGGCGATGGGCATCAGGACGGGTTTCTTGTTCGTCTGTCCCGGCGTGTCCGGCACGGTTTGCGTCAGGGTCAACGCGAACGTCGACGCGGTTTCGTCCCACTTGGTCTCCGCTCGCACCTCCGGCGTGCCCGCCTGCGAGTACCAGGGCGCGAACGCGTCCAGGTCGGCGCCGTTCGCGTCCGCCATGGCGCGCCTGAAATCGTCGCACGTCACCGCCTGGCCGTCGTGCCTCTCGAAGTAGAGGTCCATGCCTCGCCTGAACCCCTCCTTCCCGAGGAGCGTGTCGTACATGCGCACCACCTCCGCGCCCTTCTCGTACACGGTGACGGTGTAGAAGTTGTCCATCTTGATGTACGACTCGGGGCGGATGGGGTGCGCCATCGGCCCGGCGTCCTGCGGGAACTGCGCCGCGCGGAGCCTGGCGACGTCGGAGATGCGCTTCACCCCGCGGCTGTTCATGTCCGCGCTGAACTCCTGGTCCCTGAAGACGGTCAGGCCCTCCTTCAGACTCAGCTGGAACCAGTCGCGGCACGTGACCCGGTTTCCGGTCCAGTTGTGGAAGTACTCGTGCGCGACGACGCCCTCGATCGCCGCGTAATCCGCGTCGGTGGCGGTCTTCGGCGTGGCGAGGATCAGGCGAGAGTTGAAGATGTTCAGAGATTTGTTCTCCATCGCGCCCATGTTGAAGTCGTCCACGGCGACGATGTTGAACAGGTCGAGGTCGTACTCGAGCCCGAAGACGTCCTCGTCCCACTTCATGGACGCGATCAGACTCGCCATCGCGAAATCCGCCTTATCCAGATTGTGCGCCTCGACGTAAATGCGCAACTTCACCTCGCGCCCGCTCTTGGTCACGAACGCGTCCTCGATCATCCCGAGGTCGCCCGCGACGAGCGCGAACAGGTAACTCGGCTTCGCGAACGGGTCCTCCCACACGGTGAAGTGCCTGTCGGGGTCGTCCTCGCACGCGCCGGACGCGACGAGATTGCCGTTGGAGAGGAGGACGGGGTACTTGGCCTTGTCCGCGACGATCTTGGTCGTGAACACGGACATGACGTCGGGGCGGTCCTGGAAGAACGTGATGCGCCGGAACCCCTCCGCCTCGCACTGCGTGCAGAAGTTGCCGCTGGACTTGTACAGACCCTCGAGCTCGGTGTTCTCCTGGGGCTTCACCGCGGTGACGATGACGAGATCGAACGCCCCCTCCGGCGGGCGCGCGATCGTCAAACCCTTGGGCGTCACCTCGTACGCGGTCTCGGCCAGGGCCTCGCCGTCGATGGCGATGGACTCGAGCTTCGCGAACGGGTCGCCGTGGAGGAACAGGGGCGGGGGGGTCGCGCCGGCGGCGACCTCGGCGCTGGGCTCGACGCGGCACTCGTTGGTGACGATGGTCACCTCCTCGCCGAGGTCGAACGTGAGCTCCACCTTGGCGTACGCGTACGCGGGGGGGGCGTACTCGCTCAGGAGGATGGGCTTGGGCGCGTCCGCGACCGCGGGCTCCGTCGCCGCGGAGGCGGACGCGCGCGCGCGGACGGCGGAGCGGCGCGCGGGGGCGGGGGCGGGGGGCGCGGGCGAGGCGGTGCCCGACGCCGCGAACCCGAGCGGCGCGCGGCTCGCGGAGGGCGCGGCGCCCGCGCCGGAGCGCGCGGCCGCGACCGCGCGGCGCGCGACCGCGCCCGCGCGGGACATCATCACCTGGGGCAGGCTCATCGTGCGCGGAAGGAGGCGAAGGAAGGCCCTCGGTCGAGCGGCGGCGCGCGGGGGACGCAGTGCGCCGAGACGCGCGACGTCGCGATCGCCAAAAGCCCGGAACGACGCCGACGTGTGCGAACGAGACGCGCGCACCGGCGCGCGAAGTGTTGACAAGTCATCAGCGGCGCCCTCCTTTCCCAAACTTGCCCCACACTCGGTTCCTCGATCGAGAGATCAAGTTTCGATCAACGTTTCGCATCGGCATTTTCACCGTGCATTCAGAACCGCCGCCTCTCGGGGAGATGGACAAAATTAGACGCGCGTTTCGTCTCGGTCGTCACCCCCCTACTACACCCCCGGGTTCTCCTCCCTTCGCGTCAACCCGCGCTCCCCCTCGGTCGCGACCCTCTCGCGAATCTCCCCCCCGACCCGCTTCCCCCGCCCCCTCCCCCCCCTCGCCTTCGCCCCGCCGCACGGCACGCACGCGCGGAGCCACCGGTTCCTCCCCCTGTCGCCGCGGCTGTGCACCTTGGCCAGCGCTCTCGTGCTCTCCCCGTTGGTCTGCAACCCCTGCGTCGCGGCGGTCTTCGCGGCGTAGTCTTGCACGTCCATCGCCTTCCCGGTCGCGGTGAACTTCACGCGGACGGTCACGACGCCGTGCGCGACGCCCTCGAGGTCCAGGCTCAGGGTCTGCCACGACCCGTCGTCAGGCACCTCCGCCATCTCCACCGTCGCGTTGCCCAGGAAGTCGTCCGCGTGGAAGTAGTCGCGATCGCGGAGCTCCAACAAGAACCGCCCGGCGACGCGCTGGATCGGGTTCACGCCGAACTCGAACGTCTCGTTCCACCTGGGGTTGAGCGTCCGCGTCCTGACCGCGCTCTGCCTCCGGTCCGAGCCGCACCGGAGCACGACGTACGGGTCCGACGAGCCGATCATCGCGTCGGCAGCGACGAGATTCTCCGCGCGCGACAGGTGGATCGTCACCCGACCGGGCCGCGGCGCGATCCCGCCCGTCAGCGCCGAGCCGACGTGGTGCGCGCCCGCGACGTGCCACGACCGACGCTCGATCTCGAGCGCCTCCCGCGCGTCGATCCGGGGCTCCACCGCCCACCCCTTGTCGCTCGGGGGCGCGTCGACGCCGGGGAAGAACTTGGCGCGGAGTAAGATCTCGCCGGACTCCACCGCGCGGAGCGCGACCCACAGGTTGTGCAGCGCGCCGTCCGCGAGCGCCGACACGTCCACGTCCGCGACGCCGAGGAACTCGTCCCGCCAGCTCATCGCGTCGTGGTCGAACACCTTCAGCTCCAACTTTAACGCGGGGCGACCGTCGTCGTGGACCTCCTTGGAATCGCGAGAGCCGGTGCCGGTGCCGGAACTACCGGAATCCCCCTTCTCGTCGTTCGCGTCGGACCTCTTCCCGCGGGGCCCGAAGATCCCGGACGCGCCGCGTTTTTTCAAGAGCGCCTTCTCGACGACGAAGAACGCGCGGTGTTCCCACACCGGCGTCAGCGTCGCCGATCGGATCGAGGTCTTGCTCTTCTCGCGCCCGAGCCTGAGCGTGACGTACGGGTCGCTGAACCCGTTCGCGTCCCGCGCGGGGAGGTCGCGGCCCCGCACGACGTCCACCTGGAGCACGCCCGCGACGTCGTCGTTTTTCGCGCCGCCGAAGCCGAAGGGCGAGGGAACCGAAGGGAGGAACCCCGCGGCTTTTTTCGGCTTCTTGGGAATGATCGACTCGACCGGGGGGCTCGCCTCGCCGCGCTCCGTCTCGGGCGCGGCCGCGGTTCCCGGCTGTTGGGTGCCGAAGTCCCACTTGTTGTACTCCGCCCAGAGGAACTTCACCTCCGCCTCGCACGCGCCCTCGACGCGGTGCTCGGCGGAGGTTTGCGTGTGGAGGCCGAAAATCATCCGCCGCAACTCGGCGTTGTGAAGCCGCATGGTGTCCGTCTTCATGTCCGGGATGGGCGCGGCGTACCACGCGTGCGTCAAGCACGTCCGCGAGCACCACTTATACATGACCACGCCCTGGATCTCCACCCCGCGGTACTTCAGCGTGAGCTGGATCCGCGAGTTGTTCGCCTTCACGGGGAACCGCACCGCGACTGAGGCGGACGCGGAGGGGCGCTCGAACGTGCCCGCGACGGGGGGCATGCCCGGCAGCCGCGCGCGCCGGTTCGCGACGCGCACGAACTCCACGCGCTCGCGCTTACTCCCGACGAAGACCTCCGCGGAGAGCTCCTCGTCGAGGTCGAGGTCGTCGAGGTCGGATTCCGACGCGTCGGCGCTCGCCGGGTCGCGGCGACGCGGCGAGGGCGCGCCCGAGTCGCCGCCGTCCTCCTCCTCGCGCCGCTCCTCCGCGTCGCCGCCCGCGACGCTCGCCCACAGCTCCACCCACTTGATCTCCACCTCGATGACGCCCGTCTCGGGCGCCTTGACGTTGCTCCGCGCGCCGAGCTCGAGCGCCATGCCGTAGGGGAAGATGAGCTTCCTCCCGAGCGCCTCGGAGATGATCTGGCCGATGAACTCCTTCATCTTCGGCATCGCCGTCATCGACACCCCGGAGACGTTCACGTCGAACGACACGCGCGGCATCGTCGCGAACGAGACGAGCATGACCGGGTGGCCCAGGAGGGGGTAGTACCGGATCCGGCCCTCCACCGATAAGTTCCCGGCCTTGACGTCGACGCTCGTGCCCCCGACGTCGTCGCCGCCCCGCCCGGCGAGTCGGCGAAACTTCCCCGTGATGACCTCGGCGAACCCGCGAAGGTTCAGGCGAACGACGATGCTCACCTCCTTACCGTCCAAGCTCACGTCCCCCTCGCACACCTGTCGCCCGTACCTGTTCCGCAGCACCTGGAAGTTACCGATCTTCGGCGCGGCGGAGCCGAGGTTCACCTCCGTGACGGCGGCGCCCGCGATGAACCAGGGGAACTTGGCCGTGCGCAACGCGCGCGTCACCGACAGCTGGATCACCTCGGTGAGCTTCGGCCCGAGCGTCTCCTCCCACATGCTCGTCGTCGTCCAGTTGATCCACCCCGCGGTCTCCACGGGGGAGATGGGCGTCCACCGCAGGGCGCTGTTGTGCGCGATCTGCATCCGCTTCGCCGTCTTCGCGAGTTTCCGGCGGTAGTACACGCGCGAGCCGACCATCGTGCACGCGCACGCGATCGCGCTCGGGAGGTAATCGCGGAGCTCGTGCACGCCGTACGAGGAGGCGACGTACGCGCACAGGGCGAGGAGGACGAACACGACCGGGTCGCCGTCGCGCACGCGATCGTACACCCGGTCGCCGTACCGCGCGTCTCGGTCCAGCGTCTCCGCGTCCAGCGCGCGCAGGCGAGCCTCCTCGTCCTCCTCCTCCGCGGTCCGATCCCCGGGGCGCCCGCCCCGCGCCACGGAGCGCACGAAATCCCGCTTCGCCGACGCCCCGGAGGGGGTGAGGAAAAACGTCCGCATGCGGTCCTCATCCTCGGGAGCCTTAGAAGGCATCGCGCGAGACGCCGGGGTTCGCGAACGCGCGCGACGATGTCCGGGGACGACGCGCCGCGAGGCGCCGCGGAAGATGCGAGGGAGGTCGAGCGACGAATGTGTAGCCGAATCGTGTTGTTGTCTGACAAGCTGCACTGATGGAACCGACGCGATGCTGCTCATCATCACGTGATGATGCGCGTCGCGTCAGCGCGCTTTATTCGTCGTCGTCCGCGGCCGATATTTTCGCGCGGGAACGCGTTCGTCGCGCGCGCCACTCCCCTCGGCGCGCACCGGCGTCGCTTCGTCGAACGCGCGCCCGCGCGTCGCCTCGGCCCTCTTTCCCTCCCGGCCCGCCATGTTCGCGCTTCGCGCCCGCGCGTCGCCCGCCGCGCGCGTCTCGTACTCCGCGAGCGGCTTCGCGCCGAAGGGGGTCGTTAGGATCGCCCCGATCGCGCGTCGTCGCGCGACGACGACGCGCGCGGGCTGGGTCCTGAAGAACGCCGGCCCGAAGAGCACGGACCACCTGGGGGAGGCGTGCGAGATCCCGAAGGACCTCCCCCTGACGAAATCGCGCATGGTCGTCGGCCGAACCGCCTCCGAAAGCGTCTCCCTCGAGATCCCCGTCCCCACCGTCTCCGGCGCGCACGCCATGATCGAGGTGTCCGACGCCAAGGTGATGATCACCGACCTCTCCAGCACGAACGGGACGTTCATCGAGGGCGACGAGCTCCAGGCGGGCATCGAGTACGAGCTCAAGGAGGGCGGCGAGGTCGTCTTCGGCGACGAGTTCCTCGCCCTCTACATCCTGCAAAAGACGTGAAGACGCCCAAGCTAGCGAGAGAGCGGACGAGAGCCCCGCCGGGGGCGAGACGAGAGAGAAGGCTTAACTACGAATGGAGCGGCTCGAACCCGCGACCGATGAAGACGGAAGGTCCGCGGCGACGAACGAACGACGCCGCCGTCGAGAGGCGAGATGAGAGACGTCGTTTTATATTTCGAGAAGTGGCGTCGAACCCCTCGGAAACCACCTCTCTCGGTATCGACGCGCCGTCGTCGTCGTCGGTCCGCTCTCTTCTTCCGCGCCGTCGGTCGGTCGGTCACGGCTGCGGCCTCGTCTGCACGACCCACACCTCCTCCCCGACGACGCACCCCTCCGCGTTCTGCGCCGCCCCCGCCTCCGCCTCGAGCGCCGCCCCCGCCGCCGCCAGCCGCGCCGCCAACCGCCGCCGCGCATCCGCGTCCGAACTCAGCGCCCGCCTGCTGTAATCCACCGCCTCCTCGCGCCAACCCCCGGGCGCGTCCGCGTCCAAGAACCGCGCCGCGCCCACCGAAGCGAACCGCGTCGTGCGAACCTCGCCCGTGCGCTGGTCCACCTCCACCCGCCACGGCTCGCCGCCGCGACCGTCCGCGAGCCGCGAACGCAGAGCCTCGCCCGACCCCACCACGATCTCCGCCTCCATGACGGGGCTCGGGAGGGGGGCCAAACCGGCGCCGGTTCCGGTTTGATTCTCCTCGACTCTCCTCACCAGGCCGTTTTCCAACGCGCCGCCGGTGTGGAGATGGAACGAGAGGTCCGCGGGGAGGAGCGCCTGCACGACGACGGCCATGCGCGCGCCGGCGTTCTCGGCGCCGACGGCGCGGCGCAAAACCACCGCGCCCCTCGAGAAGAGCGACCGCCAGACCTCCGAGACCGCCTCCGCGAGCGCTCGGGCGTTGTTCGCGGGGACGCCCGCGACGCTCGCGTAGATCTCCGCGCCGCCCGCGCCCGCGGGGTCCTCGACGTCGGCGGAGGCGCGAACGACGAGCCGCGTGTTTTCGGCGTCGGGACCGTCCCAAAACGCGGCGCAGACGGTGGCGGCGACGGCGTCGGGGAGCCGCGCCTCCGCGGCGACGCGCTGCGCCTCGACGCGCCGGCGCTCCACCTCCGCGTCGCCGAGCCCGCGTTCGATCGCGTCGTCCAGCGCCGCGGCCGCGCGCCTCATGTCCGGCTCGAGGCCCTGCTCTCTCAGCGCGGACTCCGCGCACCCGAAGGGGAGAAACACCCCGTCCGGCGCGCGGAATCCGCTCCCGGGGCGACTCGCGACGCGGAGTAAATCGCCGCACGCCGCCGCCTTGTACCCCGCGCGGGGCGGCGTCGCCTCCGAGAGCGGGCGGCACGTCACCGCGCGAACCTCGCGCGGGACGATCGGGCGCGTCGGGACGGGAGCGCGTCGGCGAGAAGAGTGACCGTCGCGAGAAGACGACGCGTGTCGTCTCTTCGCCTCGGCGATCTCCGCGTCGGAGGCTCGCGAGAGCAACACGTCGCCCGAGTCGCTCGCGACGAGGCTCACCCACTCGTTCGCGAGCGCGCGCGCGGCCCTCGCCGCGTTCTCCGCGCCGCGAAGGCTCGGGGACGCGACGAGCGGGATCCCCTCCTGCCGCGCCCTGACCGCGAGGCGCGAGTCCGGGCGGATGGGCTGCGCGGCGACGACGCCCCGCACCCGCGCCCCCGCGCTCGTCGCGTCGGCGTCGCCGTCCGCCCGCCAGACGAACGCGACGACGGGCAACGCGTCGGTCGACCCATCGCCGGAAGAACCGTTATAACCGTTATCGACCGCGTCCAGCGCCCCGGGGGCCAAAGCGTCGATCTCCACGAGCTTTCCCACGCCCGCGCCGGGGACGACGGATTTCTTGGCGGCGTTTTCGGAAACCCCCGCGGCTCTTCTCGCGGCGCGGCGCATCGGCGCCGCGAATCGCGCCAGGAGCCTCGACGTGCTCGCGTTCCGCAGCGCGTTCTCGACGAAGGCGTCGCTCGCGCTCGGCGGGACGCCCAAAGCCCCGGCGAGGCGCGCGGGCGCGTCTCCGTACGCGCGCTCGATCAGAGCCGCGTGACGCTCCGCCAACGATTCCGCGCGCTCGAGCGACGCCGCCGCTCGAAGCGCGTCCTCTCTGCTCGCCGACGGCCCGCCCGGCGCGCCGCACCACGCCTCAATCTCCCTCGCGCACGCGTGGCACTCCGCCGCGCGGAATCCGCTCAGCGCGAGGTGCCGCAGCGCCTCCGCGGTCGTCGACGCCGCCGCGGGCCACGCCTCGCGGTCGTACACCAGAGCGCCCTCGAACGCCGCCTCGCCCGCGCCGTCGTCCCCGACGCCCCCGTCGACGACCCCCGCGCAAAAAAGCGCCCGCGCCAGCGCCGCCCGCGCCAACTCCTCCAGCGCCGACTCCGCGCCGCGGAAACTCTGACGCTTCGACGCCTCCGCGCGAGTCGCGCGGGACGCGTCCAGAGGCTCGCTCGCGATCGCGCCGATCAGGTACGCGCGAACCGCCGTGCACGCGGTCAGAGCGCGGAGCACCGCCGCGCCCTCGGCGCCGGTGAGCTCGAACGCCCCAGCCGCCGAGTGGACCCCCCGGGACCCGGAGGACCACTCGGATTCGCCGCGCGCCGCGACGATCGCCTCCAAATCCGCCGTCGCGCGCTCGAGCTCGTCCACCGCGTCCGCGGCGTCGCGCGACGGGAACGCGCCCAATACGCGCATCGACCGAAGCCGGTCGAGGGCCGGGGCGCAGTTGAAGTACCGCCGGAGGCGCTCGGTCAGGGGCTCGAGGAGGGCGTCGGCGTACGAACTTCCCGCCGCCTCCTCCAACGCGGACTCGGCGGCGAAGAGCGCGACGGGGCCCGCGTTGCGCACGAGCGCGTCGCGCATCGCCGCGACGTCCGCGCGAACGTGCGAGGGGCACGAACCGGAGTCCGCCACCGCGGACGCGTCGCGCTCGAGCTCGTCCGCGCGGTCGACGAACTCGGAGGCGAACGAGGGGAGCCAGGGGAGAATCTGACGCGTCAGCGCGAGCTCCTCGTCCGACGCGTCCGCCGCGCGCGATTCGAGAAGGGCGAAAATCTCAAAACCGACGAGCGCCGCTGCGCCCACGCCCGCGCGACCGGCGTCCTCGCCGCACTCGAGCTCGCCCGTGCCCTGCCACGCCAAGTACGTCGAGAGAGACGCCAAGGTCTGGAGAGTCTCCGAGGAGTGAGGCGAGGAGTGAGGATCGTCGCTATGCCCGACCGAGCCGGAAGAAGAACGCGAAAACGCATCCTCCAGAAGCGCCGCGGCGACGCCGAGCTTCTCGAGCCAACTCTGCGCCGCGCCGCGGTCGCCGGACGCGATCGAACGCGCGGCGCCGGGTGGGAGCGAGGAGACGTCCCGGACGAGCGGCGCTGGAGGCGGCGTCGAGGGCGCGAAGTCAGACGACGCCGAAGGCGGCGGCGCGTACGACGGCGGCGGAGGCGGAGGCGGAGGCGGCGGCGGCGGCGGCGGCGGCGGCACTGCCGCGGCGGACCCGTTCCTTTCGCCCTCGAACGTCTTCACCGTCCCTCCCGACCACTCCGTCCGCCTCCGCGCCTCGGCGACGCGCTCGTCGAAGTTCCTCGCGTCCGATTCGTCGCCGCCGTACTCGCGCCGCGGCGCGTCCGGGAACTGGGCCGGCGGCGGCGAGGGGACCGTCGGCGTCTCCGCCGGCGAAGGCGTCGTCGTCGTCGCCGCCGCCGCCGCGGTCGTCGTCGCCGTCGTCGCCGCCGAGGTCGACGTCGCAGGCTCCGCCCACCCGCGCCCCGCGCCGCCGCCCTCTCCGCCCTCGGACCCGGCGCCGTACGTCGACACGTATCCGTACGGCGACGCCGCGCCGTCGCCGAATGCCGCGGGCGCCGCCGCGCCTCCGCCGTCGCGCGCGTCGCGTCCGTCGAACGCGCTCGGGTTCGGCGGCGGGCTCCCGCTCCCTCTCGCCTCGGGGGACTCGAAGCCCCGGTACTCGCCCCTCGTGCGTTCGGCCGCGGACCGGAGCTTCGCGAACGTCGCGCTGACCCTCGCCTCGAACGCGGCGTACGGGTCGTCCTCCTCCGCCGCCGCCGAGAGCGCGGATTCGGCGGATTCAAGTTCCGACTCGGCGGTTCCGGAAAACTCGGGCGTCGGCGGCGGAGGGGTCGGCGGGGGAGGAGGACCCGGCCGAGCGGACGCCGCGCCGAAGTCCGGCGCGATCACCGGCTGGGCGTCCGGGAGCGCGCCGGTTCCGGTTCCGGTTCCTCCCGGGTGGAAGGATGCGCCGCCCGGGATGGGGGGCGGGGGCGGGGGCGGGGGCATGCGCACCGCGCCCGGGGCGGCGGCGGCGGCGGCGGCGGCCGACGCGCTGCCTCCCTCGAAGCTCGCGTTGGTCTTGAGCTCGCCGCCGTAGACGCCGCTGAGGGTGACGACGGGTGGCGCGTCCGCGAGGTGGAGCGCTCGGTCCGGGGCGTCCTCCCACTCGTCGAAGCCCTTCTTGTGCATCGTGACGAGCTTGTAGTTGACCTCGGCGGTCCCCGGCGGGAGCTCCACGCGTCCGGTCCAGATGTGTCCCTCGGTCCAGGTGAGCCTGTACGCGAGCTCCGGCTCCCACGCCCCGAGCGCGTCGGCGTCGCCCGCGACGCCGAGCATGAGGCCGTACGGCAGCTTCGCGTGCACGCTCAGGAGGACGATCGTCCCGCCGCCGATCGCGCCCGCGCCGGGGCCGACCGCGTCCGGCGCGACCACGCGCGCGGTCGCGCGGCGCGCGCTCGCCCCGCGTCGCGCGGGCGCGCGGAGGAAACGCCCGGCGCGGCGACGCGCCGACGGGTGCCCGGCGACGGGATGACGATGGGTCGACGGGGCCCCCTCGCGCGGACCCGCGACGCCCCCGCGCGCGCGACCGGGCGGCGGACCGACCGGGGTCGCCGACCCGGGCGCGAAGCCGGGGACGCCGGGTCGCGCCGGCGTCGCCATGGGGCGCGTGCGCGGACGGGAGCGCGCGCCGGGGAGCTGTGCGCGCGGGCGTCGTCCGGGCCGATGGAAAGGGGAACCCGGTTTATCGTTGTTGCGTCAGCGTCCCGGGACGAGATCGCGAAATTCGCGCGGCTGACGCGAAGTCCAAGTGGCACCGCGCGACGACCGCGCGAGAGTGCGCGGTTGAGCCGGGCGCGAAAAGAAAAGACTAAATGCTCATTGGATTTAAAACAAAAAAGGCGAATCCCCGAACGCCTTGCGCGGACGAAAATTCAATCGAGGTCGCCGGTTCGATCCCGCCCCGTTTGCGAACGCCTTAATTCGCGAAGTCGCCGGTTCGATCCCGAAAATTCCAGGAGGGATTCCAAACGGAACCGCGGCGGACACCCGGGTGTCACCGCCGGGCGCGCCACCTGCTGCTGCTGCTGCTTGCTTCCAAACGCGTTCGTTGTGAAATGGCGCCCCCGGGCGCGATTACCCACACGCTCTCCGCGCTTCCTCCGCGGCTCGCGCGCGCCCCCCCCTCGCGGCTCGCGTCGATGACGACCTCGCTCGCGCCCGCGCCCGCGTGGCGCGCCCGCCTCGCGCCGCGCCGGCGCGCGCCTCCTCGCGGGGTCGGCGGCGCCCCCCCCCGGGCCGCGATCGCGGATGACGCCGGACGCGCCCGCGACGGCGCTTCTTCGCGCGCGCCCCCCGCGGCGGCTCCCTCTCCTCCGCCGCGCGCCCTCGTCGACCTCGGCCGCCGCGAGGCGCTGGCGCTGTCCGCGGCGTTCGCTTCTCTGTTCGCGCCCCGCCCGCTCGCCCCCCGGGCCTCCGCGTCGCCGCCGCTCGCGCAGCCGACGCTCGCGGAGGTGACCCCCGTCCCCGCGCCCGCCTCCTCCCTGACCGCGCTCGAGACGGGCACGGTGGCGCTCTTCGAGCGCTGCAGCCGCAGCGTCGTGAACGTCGTGGACCTGACGGTGCTCTCCGGGCAGGCAATGAAGTCCGGCGCGGTCGTCCCCGAGGGCAACGGCACGGGCGTGGTGTGGGACGACGAGGGCCACGTCGTGACCAACTACCACGTCATCGGCGCCATCCTGAGCGCCGCGCCCAAGGGCCGCGCGTTGGGCGAGGTCGCCAAGGTCACCCTCGAGGGGCCCGACGGACGCACGAAGACGTACCCCGCGACGCTCGTGGGCGCCGAGCGCTCGAAGGACCTCGCGGTGTTGAAGGTGAACGCCCCGCCGGAGTACGTTCGCCCGTGCGCTCTGGGCGTCAGCGAGGACGTGCGGGTGGGCCAGGCGGTGTTTGCCATCGGGAACCCGTTCGGGTTCGACCACACCCTCACCACGGGCGTCGTCAGCGGCCTGAACCGAACGATCCAGAGCCAGGTCGGGAGCCTGATCTCCGGCGGGATCCAGACGGACGCGGCGATCAACCCGGGGAACAGCGGCGGGGCGCTCCTGGACGCCTCGGGCAGGCTGGTCGGAATCAACACCGCCATCTTCACCAACACGGGCGCGAGCGCCGGCGTGGGGTTCGCCATCCCGGTCGACCTCGTCCGACGCATCGTGCCGCAGCTCATCCGGGACGGACGGGTGACGCTCCCGGGCCTGAACGTCGGCGTCGCGGACCCGAACGTCGCGAAGCAGCTCGGGGTGCGGTCGGCGGGGGTGCTGATTCAGACGGTCGCGTCCGGGAGCGCCGCGGAGAAGGCGGGGCTGTTGCCGACCAGGCGAGGACTCGGCGGCATCGTCGCGGGAGACGTCGTCGTCGCCGCGGACGGGAAGAGGGTCACCACGGAGGGCGACCTCGTCGCCGCCGTCGAGATGCACCAGGTGGGGGAGGAGATCGAGATAGAGGTCCGGAGGGGGGACGGCGGAGACGAGAAGGACGTCCAGGAGGTGAAAATCGTCGTCGTCCTCGAAGCCGCGCGAGCGACGGAGCGGTAGCGGAGACGAATGTTTATATACTTCGAAACTATAAAGAGCGACGAGACGCGTTCGCGGGTCGAACGCGTACGTAACATACACACGTCGGACGAACGAAACGAGAGCGACGAGCGTCCGCGAAGCCTTCGTGTCGTCGCATCATCGGCTCGCGCGTCCGTCACGCGGGCGCCCGTCGTTCCTTCTCGCGGAGCTCGAACTTGTACGCGATGCGCTTCTCGTTGTACCAGCTGTGCTCGTTGCTGAACACGAAGACCAACGTCCCGCGCTTCGAGGCGACGATCGCGTCCTCCTTCGCGTCCATGTCCGCCTTTTGCTTGAACGTCTCGACGACCGTCTCCCCGCCCCGGACGCCGCCGCGCTCGCGAAGCACCGCCGACGCGTTGACGCCGCCCTCGAGCGATCGGACGGCGAAGAACACGACGTCCCCCTCGTCCACGTCCACGCGCGCCTCGACCTTGTCCCTGGCGGGAACCGTCGCGAGCGTCATCCCGTCGCACGCGCCGCCCGATCCAATCGCCCCCACCGGTTTCGTCTGCTCGTTCGGGCACCCGCCCACGCACCCGCCTTTGCATCGACACGCGCCGCCGATGAAGCTCGGCACGGTGTCGAGCGCGAGGTGTTTCGCGAAGGGGCACTTGGCGACGTCCCCAGTCCTCGCGTCCACCGCGCCGCACACCGCCACCTTCGCCCTCGTCCTCGAGCTCAGCGCCAGTTTGACGAGCGACCAGATCGCGCCGAAGACGTACGGGACGTTGATCAGCACCGCGCGGTCGAGGAGCTGCGGGTAATATATCTCCGACATCTTCGACACCTTCCCGAGGATCGCCGTGAATCGCCGGTCGGTGCCGTTCAGCAGCGAGACGTGGTTCAGATCGTTCACCGTCACGAGCTTCGTGAGCGTCCGCGTCCGGCGCGTGATCTCGTCGCACATGAGGTGGCCGATCTCCTTGCGGTACAGCAAAAAGTCGACCACGACGTCCTCCGGGTTCGCGTCCATCATCGCGACCGTGTTCGTGAGCCCCGCGCGGATGACGTACAGCGGCGCGCCCTCCTTCGTTCGCCCGTGGTAATCGCTCACGACGTACGTCTCTATGCGCGCGAACCGAGGGAGGCGCTCGCCGCGCCTGGCGGACGCGAGCATCTCCGCCTTGCTCTCGCGCCACTCCACCGTCTGCCGCGCCCGGGACAGCGCCTCGGCGTCGTCCGCGTTCGAGAGCACGAAACGCAACATCCAGACGTCGTCGTACTCGGTGCCGTCGCCGACCCGGCCCGCGCCGAGCTCGGCGACGAGGGCGTCGCGTAACGCGCGCACGCGAGGCGCGTGCTCCGCGAGGAGCGCGTCGAGGCCGCGGCGGCCCGCGGTCTCGTCGCCCGACGCCGCCACGCCGACCATCGCGAAAACCCCGGGACGGAGGGAGGGACGCGCGACCGGAGTGAGACGAGCGAGCGGGGCGTCCGAGACCGACGCGGAGAGGTGGACCCTCGGCTGAGGACAGTTCCCCGGGTCTCGCGGGGTCCGGTGACGAGATTGAGAGGGCCCGCGCCCGAGCCGGGATCTCGGACGAGACCACTCGATCCGGGCCGACGTGGCAGTCCGATTCGTCGCGAACGCGCGTTCTTCCGTCGCGCCTGATGAGCGCGGCCACCCAAACGTCGTCGTCGGCCAAACGCCACCGCGCGCTCGCCATGCACGCCTCCCTCACCGCCGCGCCCCCCGCCGCGCTCCTCGGCTCTCGCCGCCCCACCGCGGCGCGCCTCCGCGCGCGCGCCTCCGCGCGCCCCTCCCTCGCGCGCCGCGCCCCCCCCCCCCCCCCCCGCGCGTCCGCGGCGGACGACGCGTCGTCGGATGTTGCCGCCGACGCGCCGATCGCTCCCGCCGAGCGGAAGATGGTCGTCGCGGTCACGGGCGCGACGGGCTTCGTCGGCAAGGCCCTCGTCGCTCGCCTCCAGTCCGAGGGCCACGAGGTCCGCGTGCTGACCCGCAACGCCCTCGCCGCGCGCCTCGCGATGCCCCAGGCGGCGCTCGCGGGCGCGAAGTTCTACGCGTGGGACACGATGAAGGGCAAGATCGAGTGGTACGACGCGGTTCGCGGGTGCACGGGGGTGGTGAACCTCGCCGGCGCGCCCATCGCGAACCCCTGGAGCGAGGCGTACAAGAAAACCCTGGTCGACTCCAGGCTCCGAGCGACCAAGCGCGTCGCGGACGCCATCAACGCGCTGCCCGCGGACGAGCGTCCGACTTTGGTCACCTCCAGCGCCGTCGGGTACTACGGCGCGTCCAAGCGCGCCGAGGGGTTCGACGAGACGTCCCGCCCGGGGAAAGATTTCCTCGCGGATCTGTGCGTGCGATGGGAGGCCGCGGCGCGGCGCGCGAAGACGACGACCACGGTCGTGCGAACCGGCGTCGTCCTCGAGAAGGACGGCGGCGCGCTGGGGAAGATGTTGCCCGCGTTCCAGCTGTACACGGGCGGCCCCCTCGGCGCCGGGGATCAGTACGTCAGCTGGGTGCACAGAGACGATCTCACGCGGCTCGTCTGCGAGGCGCTGCGCGAGCCCGAAAAGTACGAGGGCGTCGTGAACGGCGTCGCACCGACGCCCGTGACGATGGCGGGGCTCTGCGAGAGCGTCGCGGAGGCGACGGGGAGGCCGAACTGGCTCCCCGTGCCCGGATTCGCGCTCAGGGCGGTGCTCGGGGAAGGCGCCACCGTCGTGCTGGACGGGCAGAAGGTGCTCCCGAAACGCGCCGAGGCGCTCGGGTTCGAGTTCCAGTACGAAGAAATCGACGCGGCCATGGAGGCCATCGTGTGACTTGCGAAAGAGAGGGAGAGCTTCGAAAGTCCCGAACGCGCGGACGCGCGCGCGAGCTTTTCATATCGTAGACTACGAAAATTTTGCGACCGCCGTTCGTCGCCGCGCGCGACGCGCGCCGCCGCTCTCGCTCCGCGCCTCTCACCCTCGCACTCACGCGGGTTGGAACTTCATCGCCGCGCCGTTCATGCAGTACCTGAGCCCCGTCCTGTCCCTCGGCCCGTCGTCGAAGACGTGTCCGAGGTGTCCCTGGCAGGTGGCGCACCGCACCTCCGTCCTCGGGAGGAAGACGATGGAGTAGTCGGGGACCTCCGTCACGGCGTCGGCGGCGATCGGGGCGACGAACGAGGGCCACCCCGTGCCGCTGTCGTACTTGGCCGAGGAGGCGAACAACGCCGAGCCGCACCCGGCGCAGATGAACGTGCCCTCGCGCTTCTCCGTGTTAAGCGGGGAGGAGAACGGGCGCTCCGTCGCCTCCTTGCGGAGGACGTCGAACGCGTACCCGTCGTCGGCGAGCATCGCGCGCCACTCCGCCTCCGTCTTGCGCACCTTCCCCTCGCGCCGCACGATCGCCATCGCGGCGTCGCTCCCGAACTCGCCCGCGCGAGCGGAAGGCGCGGACGCGGACGAGACCACCAGGGCGGTCGTGGCGGCGGTGAGGTTGATGAGGCGGCGCCGCGACATCGAGGCGGGGGAGGGCGGGGTGGACGCGCGAGCGGAGGAGGGGGCGGCAGCGTCGCCGCGCGACGACGCGTCGTCACCCTCGGCACGACACGAGAGACGCGCGCGGGCGACGCCGCGGCGAGCCGAGGCGTCGCGGCGGAGAGGCGGCGCGGCGCGGGAGACCGCGGAGGAGTGGCCGAGGGCCTGCATCGCGGGCGATCGAGACGACGAGCCGCGCGCGCGCGAGCGGAGTGGCGCGGAGGGGAGAGCGTGCGCCATCTTGCTGCTTCGCGCGGCTTCGGCGTGCCAGGTCACGCGATCCGGCGCGCGGGCGAGTTCAACTCATGATTCACGTCATCGGCGCGCGCCAACGACGCGGGGAAAGGGCCGCGGGCCGAGGCGCCGAGGCACTTCGACTCGCGCCCCGAGTGCCCCCATGCTCCGCACGCTCGCTCGCGCCGCGCTCGCGGGGCGCCCCCCGCTTCCCCGCGCGGCCGCGGCGCGCCTCTACGCCGCCCCTCCCGGCTCGACCCTGGCCGAGGGCGCGGAGACGGAGGAGGACGAGTTCTCGCCCGCGGAGGATGTCCGGTTCGAACCCGGAGAACCGACGTTCATGACCAGACTCACCTTCTCCGAGGAGGGCATCAAGGCCATGATCGAATCCGAGATCGACAGGGAGAAGGTACGCGCGGAGCGCCGAGAGCGCCACTCGCGACGACGCGCCCCCCCCCCGCGCGCGCCATCCCGCGTCGACGGCGCCCGCCGCGCGGCGACGAACGAGGCGGAGACGACGCTCTGATGATGACAAGGCGTCGGGAGTCAGTCGGTTGATGATGACGCGAGAACGCCGACGCGGAGAACGATCGTCGACGCTCCCTCGCCCTCCCTCATCGCTCGGTCTCGTCCGCTGACCCTCTCGCCCCACCTCCACCTCACTTTACCGCCCCCCCTTTCCCTCCCTCCACCTCCTCGCCTCGCGCGTTCAGTCCGCGGCTAAGATCATCGGTCTTCTCGGCGGTCGCCTGGAGTCGTACCACGTGACGACGACGGGGGGCGCCAACGCGGTGATGGTGTACAAGTTCCCGAAGAACCACGACGTGCAGACGCTGCTGTACACGCTCATGGCGTCGGGGTCGTACAAGGAGCAGGAGACCACGAAGCTCATGCGCTGGTCGGACGCCGCGCAGAGCCTCAGGGTCAGCCGAAACCTCTACCAGAGCGGAGGCGTGAGCTGTAAGATCGAAAAGTGATCGAGCAGCAGCGCAAGCAGCAACGTCGACGCGAAAACAAAGGAGACACAGCTGTGTACTTTCAGAAAGAAGTAGAGACGCGTTTTGTTGACCGGGGGCTCGATCGAGCGGAACCAGGAATCGACCGTTCGCGAGCGCCCGATTCTCGAATCAACGGAATCGTACACGGCAGTGCGCGCCTCGTCGTCCCTCCCGCTCCGCGTGGCGCGACGTCGTGGTCCCTCCTCGTCTCCGGGTCTATCTCCGGAGTCTGCGCCCAGATCGTGAAGGGCGCCCGCACGCGCGGCGGCCTCTTCGCACCCGCTCTCGCTCGCAGGCGCACCAGAGACGCGATGGCGCTTCCCGCGGTGTCTTCCGCGCGCGCCGCCCCCGCGCTCGCGCGCGGCGCGCGGCGCGCGGCGTCGTCGCACCGCGCCACCCGCGCGGGCGGCGTGACGTGGCGACGAGGCGGGGCGCACCACCGTTCGTCCGCGGTTCGGCCCCGCGTCGCCCCCGGCTCGTGCGGCGCGTTCGGTCGTCTCGGCGTGCCGCGCGCGGGGACGTCGTTCGCGCGGGACGCGCTCGGCGGTCGGTTCCGCCTCTTCGCCGGCGGCGCGGACGCCGCGGGCGGCGTCGGGGAAACCTCGGACGACGAGGGATCCGCCTCGGGGGCGCGCGATTTCCTCGAGCACGTCGAGTGGCTCCCCGCGCTGGATCCGACGAAGGAGACGGAGGAGATCGACCCCGAGGCGGACCCGGGGACGATGGTCCTCCCCGTGTTTCCCCTCGGCTCCACCGCGTACCTCCCCCACTCGGACCACATCCTGAACATCTTCGAGCCGCGGTACCGCCAGATGTACTCCGACATCCTCTTCAACGGCAGCCGCCGGTTCGCCGTGCCCGTCTCTCACCCCGAGACGGGCCGCCTCGCGGCGTGCGCGCCCGTGTTCTACCTCGAGGACCTCAAGGAGGTGAGCGAGCAGACCCAGGACGCGGTGAAGTACGTGTGTTCGCACAAGGTCATCGGCCGAGTGCGGTTGACGCGAACCCTCAACGACCGAGTGTGGGGCGACCGCAGCAGTTACCTCAAAGCCGCGTGCGAACCCCTCGAGGACGTCGACGACGACGAGGATCTGAGCACGCGGGAGGGGAACCTCACCGAGCGCTTCGCAAGCGTCATCGAGAACCAGACGAAGCTGGGCGAGCCCGTCAGGTTCACGGAGAATCTGATCGAGACTCTGAGCGCGGCGAGGGGCGAGGACGGCCTCTGGCGCCTCGCCGGTCTGTGGCAGAGCCTCCTGCAGAACCGTCTGGGCGCCAAGGAGGCGGAGCTCAGCAACGACATCCAGGCGCTGCTCAGGACCTACCTGAGCCAGCAGGGGCAGGACATGCAGAGCAAGGTCACGGTGCAGTTCGACGCGCTTCCCGCGGACATCCGCGCGGAGTTCTCGCGGCTGCAGCAGGCGTACCGAGAGGAGAGCGCGGCGATGCTGGCGAGCACGGTGTATCCCTTCGTCGCGCTCGTGCAGTGCGACTCGCACGCCGAGCGCCTCAACGTCTTCGGGGAGATGCTGGAGGAGGAGGAGAAGAGGCTCCAGGCGAAGGTGGCGCTGCAGAAAATGTTCGAGGGCGCCGCCGCGGAGAAGGCGAAGGGGGAGGACGGCGAAGTCGAGCCCCCGAAGGAGTGAGCGCGCGAACGGAAAGACAAAAAACGGACCGGGGCTGGCGAACGGAGGGCGAAACGACGAGGGCGGGGTGCGCCGTGCGTACGTACTCGTAGAGCGCGCGCCCCGCGACTTTGGGATGAAGAACCGCGGTCAGGTGACTTCCTTTCGCGCGCGAAGACGAAAACGCGCGCGAAGACGCGCCTCGCGCCCGTCTCGACCGCCGCTCCGCTCCTCGAGCGCGTTTCACCCGACGCGCCCCGTAAAACGGTTTCACGCGCGCTTCGCGTGGTCCTTCATCCCCTCGATCGTGTACGACACCCTGGTCACGCCCTTCTTCACCCGCACGCCGACGACGTCGCAGTCCCCGATCTCCGCGACGTCGCGGACGTGCGTCCCCCCGCACGGGCACCCCTCCGTGTCCGGGAGGATCGTCACCACCCTGGGCGTCGCGTCCGCGGGCACGTACGGCGGGAGCTCGCCCCCGCACGCGCGCGCCGCGTCGGCGTACGCCATCTCCGCCGCGGCGGACGCGCCGCCCCTCGCGACCAGGGCGCGCATCTCGCGTCTGAGGTCCTCCATCAGCTTCTCCTTGTCCAGGCCCTCGACCTTTCCCGCGTACTCGACGTAGGCCTGGTCGGCGCCGTGGAGTCCCTTGGCCGGGGCGAGGATCTTAGGGCCGAACCCGACGTTTGTCATGGCGACGTCGAGGAGGTGCCCCGCGGAGTGCACGCGCGCGTGGAGGAGCCTCCTGTCCGCGTCGATCGCGACCGTGACCTCCGCGCCGGGCTCGAGGGGCGCCGCGCCTTCCTCCAGGAACTCGCCGACGTGCTCGACGCGGCCGTCGCGAAGCATCCGCGCCTCGTGCACGACGAACGCGGAGGAGGAGGAGGACCCCGCGTCGTCCGAGGGAGAGGGGACGATGCGGCCCGTGTCCGAGGGCTGGCCGCCGCCGGCGGGGTACGCCACCGTCGCGTCGAGGACGATCGCGTACGTCGGAGGCGCGGGCGCGTCCGCGCCCGCGGGGGGTTCCAGGCGCTCCACGCTCTGGACCTTGGTCGCGATGGACGTCAGGTACGTGTCCTCGAAGTACGCGAGGCGCGTGGGGGCCGGCCCGGGGGGGGACGGCGACATCGCGGACGACGACGCGCGGGCGGTGTGGTTCCCCGGGGGGCGGCGGGGGCGAGCGAGGGCGCGGCGGGGCGGGGCGGCGAGGGCGAGACGAGCGCCGCCGGGCGCGCACCGCATGTGTGGCGCGAGCCGATCGTCGCGCGCGAGTGCGATCTCGGCCCGAACGCGGGACGAGTTTGCGCGCGAGCGTCGCACACGCGGCGAATCGTCGTCCCGCGGACGGATGGAGAAAAAAAAAGCGCGATTTTGTTTTCTTTCTTCTTCCCGCGAGATGCCTCGTCGGACGATTCCACCAATGGGGGCGCTTCTCTGGGTTCACGAACCGTCGCGCCCGCCCGATACTTTTGGAGCCGATATTTCACGTTTTTCCGCGTGCAATAATATCCCGCCCGCGCGGCGCAGTCCTCTCCGCGCCGACGCACCGGACGCGCGCTTCGCGAGAGCGAGGGACGAGATGAGCTACAACGGGCCGCCGGGGTGGACGCCGCCGCCCCCGCCGCCCTACGGCGCGAACATGGCGAACATGCCCCCGCAGGTGCGCCGCGGGGGCGCCCCTCGCGGATCCGCGGAACGATGCACTTTTTCCGACCGCGTCGTTCGCCCGTCCCACGCGCGAAACGACCGCCCCCCGCGCGACCCGACCCCGCGCGCTCGCCCCGCGCGCCCGCGCGCGCGGGGCGCGGACCCCCGCCCGCGGACCTTCGCGCCCCGCGAGCGTGCGCTGACCCTCCGCGCCCCTCCGTCCCCTCCTCGTTCGCCTCAGGGCATGTACCACCCGTCCTCCATGGTGGGGTACCCGTACGGCGTGCGAGGGATCTCCCCCCAGGCGATGCAGAACATGATGTACGGGCCCCGCGTGCCGTCGAACCCGGGGGCGCAGTACGTGGACTACGAGACGATGTACCGCGACATGCAGCTCCGCATGTACGCCGCGCAGCAGCAGCAGCAGCAGCAGCACTCGCAGCAGCAGCACTCGCATCAGCAGCAGCACTCGCAGCAGCAGCAGCAGCAGCAGGCGAATCCTCTGCTGAGCGTCGGATCCCCCGCGTCCGCCCCCGGCGCGCACGCGCACTCCCCGACGCACATGCACCAGCCCCCCCTCCCCCCGGGCCGCATGCCGGACGGCGCGATGCCCCCCCTGACCGTGCCCCTGACCGCCGAGGCGCTTCGCGAGTACCAGGCGGCGCAGATGGCCGCCGGGAACGCCGGGTACGGGTTGTCGGCGCCCAGCCGCGACGGCAGCTCGGAGGGGTACCCGGGCGCGAGAGGCGCGGGCGGGTCCGCGGGCGGCGCCGGCGTCGGCGGTTGGGAGGACCTCGGCGAGGAGGAGGACCCCGGCAGCGTCGGGAGCGAGGGGGGCAAGCAGAGCGTCGCGCGGCGGCGGCACGCGCGCCGGAGGCGGCAGCTCGCGCGGCTCGCCGCGGACCGGCTCGAGTGGGAGGTTCGATCGCGGCAGATGGAGGCGGCGCTTCTCGAGCGCTCGGGCGACGCGCCGCTTCCGCCCGGCGCGGCGCCCGAACCGAGCCTCTCCCTGTTCGCGGACTTCCGCAAGGCGCTCGCGAGGGCGCTGCTGATCGCGGACGACGCGGTGGAGCGCGACGCGGACGCGGGGACGTACACCGAGAGCGTGAACACGGGGACGAACGGCGAGGAATCGGCGATGACGAGCGACAGCGAGGGCATCGCCACGCGGCTGGTGGACGAGATTCGCGCGCTGGACCCGGACCAGAGCGACGACGGCGGGGAGGAGGAGCGAGCGAGCCACGGAGAAGCCACCGCGAGAGGCACCGGAGAGGCACCGGAGAACGACTCGGGCTCTCCCTCGGGTCCCTCTGGTCGCAAGCACTGGGAGGAGGAGCGGGGCAGCGGGGCGGCGAGCGGCGAGCGCGTGTCGCTGGAGTCGTCGCAGTCCGAGCCGCGGACGCCGAAACGCCGGAGCTTCGAGAAGCGCCGCGCGGACGCGGGGACGGCGTCGGTGGCGTTCGCGACGTACCTCTCGAGCTTCGCGCCGAGGCCGGAGGGGTGGATGACCTCGAGCGTCTCCGGCGGGGCGTTCGACCCGCAGTGCGCCGGGCTGGAGGGCGTCGTCGCGTTGGAGCACGGGTTGCTGCGCGCGCAGGAGAGCGGCTTGTTCGCCCCCGGGGAGCTCCTCATCACCGCCGTGAGCACGCGGAACATGCAGGTGTGCTACGCCGGGTCGGGGTGCAAGGACGTCCTCGGCGCGAGCGCGGAGGCGCTGATCCGAACCTCGCTGCTGGACGGCCTGCACGCGGAGGACGTCCGGAACCTCGTCTTCGCGTTCCACCTGTTCCCGAACATCCTCCCGGAGATGGGCCGGGGGAACAAAAACGCCGCGGCGGAGAAAGACGCGCGCCCGGGGTGGGAACAGGAACGCGCCAAGATGCTCGAGCAGACCAAAGACCCGAGCGAGCGCCTCCTGCCCGTCCCGGACGCCGCGCGGCTGCTGCCGCACGGGTACCTGCGAAGGAGGCTCGCGGGCGGGCGGTTCATCGCCATGGAGAGGCTGGGGGGGGTCATCGTCACCAACAACGCCGCCGCGGAGGCGGCGAGCGTCGCAAACAGGCCCAGCGTGGAGGAACTCAGCGGCTTGTTCGGATCGTCGTCGTCGGACAAAGATGTGTCGGCCGAACCCGGGGAGACCAAGCGAGAGACGAAAGCCGCGAACGCCGCGAGGGTGGATACCGTCGAGCGGCCGTACCCGGGCATGGAGGCCGAGAGCCTCCGGGCGGACCCGGACCCGGACGGGGACTCGGCGCGGACGCCCGCGCCTCCCGGGGGGGGGGCGCCCGCCGGAGACGTCGCCGCGCCGAACGCGGCGGCGCGGCTGAACAAGTACCCGCCCTCGGCGAAGCTCGAGGCGAGGCCCGCGGCGGACGCGGAGGTGAAGCGTTCGGTGTACTCCGCCCCCGCGGCGCCGGCCTCGGTCGCCGGAAGCGCCGGAAGCGCCGGAAGCGGCGCCCCGAAGGCGAGCGCGGCGGCGCTCTCCCCCGCGGCGGACGAGTTCGAACCCGCGAGAGGCGAAGGCGAGGGCGAGGGCGACGCGAAGGCGGCTTTTTCGTCGGCGGAGCGCGACGCGAAGGAGGCGTCGTCGGCGGGCGCGAAGAAGGAACCCGAAGGAGGAAAGGAGGAACTTTCGGAACCCTCGAGCGCGCCGGCGGGTTCTTCGGCGAAGTACGTGACGCTCACCGGGGAGGAGGTGGCGCTGAATAAGTACCCCCCCTCGGCGAAGCGGACGGCGTCGGCGGCGACGGAGGCGGCGTCGGTGATGGCGCGGCGCGCGGAGAGCGCGCCCGCGCCGCGGAGCGAGCACAAGACCACCGAGGCGGAGCTCGCGTCCCTGGTCGCGCACTGCGTGCGGCACTCGGAGAAGGCGACGCCGGGCGCGGGGAGGGGGACCGGCGGGAAGGGGGCCGGGTCCGGAGGGGGGGAGGACACGCTCCCGCCGGGGATCAAGGACGTGCTGAGGAGGCTCACGCGCGAGACGTTCAGCGACAACACGTACCTCGTCACGATCGAGCGCGTGCGCGGCATCGGCGGGAACCTCGGGGGGGAGGCGAGGCACAACTCGCAGATGATGGTCGTCTCGAAGCTTCTCAACGACCTCGCCACGCGAAGGCACAAGGCGATGGCGCACGCGCCGGCGGCGTGACGACGAATAAAACGGGGGGGCACCACTAATAAAACGACGCGAGCGAATCGCGCGCGAGGCGAAGGAACGAATAGACGGGAACGGAGACGGACGCCGGACGGACGACGGGGACCTTTCGCGAATAATACTACGCTAGGCACAATCGAACCGGATCGCGCGTTTATTTTTCGGCGTCACATCCCGGGGAGGAGGTCGTCGCCGAGCTCCCCTCCGCCCCACTCGTCCTCGGACGCGGCGCCCCCGGGGGCACTCGGCGTCGGCGGGGTCGGCGACGGCGGCTCGGCGACGGGCGCGAGAGGCGCGCGCGCCCCGAGGGGGAGCCCCCCCTCGTCCCCGACCCTCGTCCCCGAGCTCACCCCGCCCCCTCTCGATCCCCCGCGATTATTCGCGTTCGCGCCCCCGAACCCGATCCCTCCGAACTTTTCTTCGCCTCCGAGCCCTCCCAGGAGCGTCGGCGGCGGTCCCGCTCGCGTCGACGCGCCGCCTCCCGCGTCGCGCTCCGCCTTTCGCAGCTTGACGGTGAATCGGTTGACGTCCTCCTCGAGCGCCAGGTCGCCGCACACGTGCACGAGGTACCTCAGGCACTCGACGTTCGTCGGGTGTTCCGCGTGCACCGCCAGGTACTTCTCGTGCGCGACGGCGAGCTTTCCCGCGCGTCGGTCGCAGCTCGCCTCCATGAGCCGCCACTTCGGTTCGCTCGGGCGTTGGTCGGCGGCGAGTTTGAAGTACGGCGACGCGACTTCGTACGCCTCGCGCCGGACGTGGAACGCGCCGAGCCAGCTGATGACGTCCGCGTTCGACGGGTACACCCGGTGCGCCTCGACGTAGCACTGCAGGGCCTTCGCCTCGTCGCCCATCTTCTCGTGCGCGGCGCCGAGCCGCGCCAGGACGCCCGGGTCGTCCGGGACGATCGCCGAGAGCGCCTCGAACCGCGAGATGGCTTCGGGAAGGTCACCCGTCAACTCGGCGACGTTCCCGAGCTGGAACAGCGCCTCGATCGAGTCCGGGAGCATCGCGCGCACCTTCTCGAACGCCGCCAGGGCCTCCGCGTACCTCTCCCGCGATTTGTGCACGAGGCCGAGGTTGTACACGGCCTCGACGCAGTCCGCCTCGAGGCGAACCGCGCCCTCGAACATCTCCTGGGCCCCCGAGACGTCGCCGCGGCGCCACGAGACGACGCCGCGGTTCACCAGCGCCCTCGCGTCGTACTTGTTCGCGCGGACGCTCAAATCCGCGTACGTCGCCGCGTTCTCCACGTCGCCCTCCTGGTAGTACAAAAACGCCAGGTTCGTCGCCGCCTTCGCCCTGAGCCGATCGTCCTTCTTCTCGAACGCCATGAGCCCCCTCTTCCCCTCCTCGAACGCCCCGGGGGTGAAGCGCCGCGTCTTGAGGTGCGCGAGCGCCTTCTCCATCTCGAGCTCGTGCGCCAGCGACGCGTACCCGGCGGATTGCATCTCCTCCGCGAGGAGCGCGTACCCGCGCTCGGGCGTGCGCGCGACGCACGGACCGATCAGCTTCGCCGCGGTGATGATCTTCTCGTGCGCCCGCATCTGGCGCCGCCGCGTCTCCGCCTTGTACCCGTCCTCCGCGAGGAGCGCGTCGGCGCGAAGGGCGCTCGCGGCGGCGTCCGCGCCGCCGTCGCCGCCGGGGAGACCGTTCGGATTCGCGTCTGAGCCCTCTGAGCCCCCGGCGGCGGCGGTCCCGGGACCGGTCGTCTCCTCCTCCTCCCCCTCCTCCGGCTCGTACGCGCGGAGCGCTAGGAGCTCGCGGAACGCGTTCAGCATCGCGTCCGCGTCGCCGACTGCGTAGTGACACACGACGAGGTTGAACCCCGAGACGAGGTCGGGCTCGGTCGCCATGACGTCCTGGAACGTCCTCGCGGCGTCCACGTACTGCCCCATCCTCGAAAACGCGCACGCGATGTTCCTCATGATCTTGAACCGCGTCTCCTTGCTGTCGTTCGCGTCCACCTGGTCCAGGGCCATGCGGTACATCTTGATCGCGCTCGGGTAGTCCCCGCGCTCGTAGTGCACGTTTCCCATGTTCACGCGGACGCGCCCGGCGTGCCGAGGGAACTGTTTGTTCTTCGCGATCGCGCGGTACGTCTCCAGCGCGTCGTCGTACTGCCCGCGCCTGTGCTGGCGGTGCGCGAGGTTGAGCTGCGCCGCGAACGTGAGCTCGGGGGCCTGCGCGTCCGCGAGGCCCGCCTTCTCGCGCGCGCGAACCAACGCGCGCTCGGCTTTCGCGCACTCGCGCGCCGCGTCGAACGCGGCGTCGGCGTCGCCGTCGCGACCGGCGGACGCGCTGCGCTCCAGATGCAGATGCACCTCCGCCTCCATCTCGCGCATCTTCTCCTCGGGGCCCGGAGCGTCGAGGCGGCGGGTGGAAGAGGGCGCGCCGCGGCGGCCGGAACCCACGCTCGCGACGGGAGCGGCGGAGGGGGGGGCGGATGCGGCGGAGGGGGGGCCGGGCGCGGCACGGAAGCCCGCCGCGGTGTTGGACGTCATCGGCCGCTTCTGACTCTGACGCGCGGTCGATCCGAGCGCGGTGGGCTTCCGGGCGCCCGCGCCGGCGCCGAGGGGGGCGTGGACGGAAAAGGCACCGCCCGGGGCGTGTTCGAATGCGTCGGGGGCGCCGCCGGACGGCTGCGGGGTCGGGGAGGCGGAGGAGAGGCGGGGAGAGGGAGGGGACGGACGGTCAACGCGAGCGCGCGGGGTCGATCGACCCGGTCGAGAGGCGGTCGGCGACGACGCGCGCCGAGCGACGCGCGGGTGGCGAGACGGACGCCGCGCGCGGTCCGGGCGTCGCGCACCGTGAACGCGGACGTCGCCGCGTAGCCTCCGTAGAGGTCATCGTCGTCCGCCATCCCGGCCGCGTGACGGACGCGAGGACGCGCGACCGCGTTGTGGTTCACCGCGCCAACGGAAACGGTCGGAATTTTCGAGACCAATCGATCAGCTCATAAAGTCAAGCGGCGTTTTCGCGCTCGGATCGGCAAGCCACACAGACTGCGGAAGAGGAAATTCGGGCGCGGCGAGGTGTCGGCGACTGGACGAGGGCGACGCGTCTTCTCCGGAGGCTGGCGTCTTCGTACTGATAATATGGTGCTAGGACGCGGCCTCTCGAGATTGAGCTATCGGTGGGTTCCTCTAGGTTCGGTCCCTCGCCTATTAACCCATCAGCGGGGGAAACGCTAGATTGTCGGCGACCCAACCGACGCTTACTTGTCCGCCTTGAACTCAACCTTGGTGATCTTGCCGAGCATGACCGCGGTGTTCCCGTCGAGGAAGGCGATGCGGGAGAGACCGTCGCAGGACTTGAAGGTGTCGACGACGAAGGGGTGCTGGGGCTCGAAGACGGCCTCGGCGACCTCGTTGGACTTGAGCGCCTGGGGGGACTCAAGCTTCTTGCCGCCGGTCTCCTTGCCGACCT